>LAZR01000020.1_pt1 | contig 300264 bp, 241 predicted proteins | sample 329461 | NCBI WGS metagenome assembly LAZR01 (sample SAMN03002196, study PRJNA259156) | marine sediment metagenome | biome: sea floor; feature: Hydrothermal impacted sediments; material: marine sediment; isolation source: Loki non-amplified sample from Loki's castle hydrothermal vent sediment ... | reverse complement strand
CCCATGATGTTATAGAGAGCACAGATAAGTTTAATAATATTGAAGAATGGTTAGGGTTTAATTATAAAGATTATCTGAAGAATATTGAGAAGGTTATTAGTGCCGATGAATTTACATTGATTAAAGCATCTACAGCATTAGAAGCTACAGCAGGAAGACTCACAGAAAGTCAAGTTGTTGAGTTTAAGAAAATATTGAGTAAAGGATTTAAGAAAGGGAGTAGCATTAAGGATATGGTTGGTGAGGTTAATAAGAAAGTTGGTCTGAAAGATTTATTAAAGATGGAGAATGGTGAGATTGTTAGGAAAGCTGGTGTGCCAGTGCTTGTGCGAAGAGCCGAGAATAGAGGAGTGGCAATTGTGAGGAGTGAAGTGACAAGGACTGCTAATGCTGGAGCTTTAGCTCATTTAAAAGAAGTGCTACTACTCAGCGTGCTAAAATTGCTTTAGAAAAGGCAAAAACACAACTAACCGAAGCCGAACAACAAATTAGATTACAGTTAGAAAATGCTAAGAACAATTATACGCTAGCCATCGATAATTATGAAACTGCAAAACAAAACCTTATGCTATCTGAACGTATAGAAAATAAGAACCAGATAAAATATAAAGAAGGTCTCGCTACCAGTTTTGAACTAAGACAAGCACAAACACAATTGTATGCAACTCAACAAGAGTTCTTACAGTCAATGGTAGAGGTCATCAATAAAAAAACCGAATTGGAAATTATTTTAAATACGAAAGCCTAAACAATCAATCATTAAAAATACAATCATGAAAAAAATACTAGTATTATTAATTGCAACCATCGGCCTATTTTCTTGCGGCGGAGGAGAGCAATCGGTAAATGAAATTATTGAGCAGCAGAATCTTGAATCTATAAGAGCCAAGAAGAACGAAATCACAACTCAACAAAAGCTAATTGAAACGCAACTTAAATCATTAGACTCTGCGATTGCAGTTTTAGGTAATGAAGAGAAGTTGCCATTAGTAAATACATTGACAGCTAAAAAAGAGTTATTCAATCACTATTTAGAATTACAAGGTGATGTTAGTACAAAGCAAAATGTTCTAATTTACCCAGAAATGCCAGGTACGCTACAAAGAGTATATGTTAAAGAAGGTGATAAAGTATCTAAAGGTCAAATTTTAGCTACAATTGACGATGGCGGTATGTCAAGCCAATTAAGTCAATTAAAATCACAAGCAGCTTTAGCTAAAACTACTTTTGAGCGTCAAGAGCGTTTATGGAACCAGAACATTGGTTCTGAAATTCAATATCTACAAGCTAAGACCAATTACGAAGCTTCTGAGAATATGGTTTCACAAACACAGAGTCAATTGGGTAAATCTACCATTAGAGCACCATTTTCAGGTATTATAGATAAGGTAATTAAAGATCAAGGAACCGTAGTTGCACCTGGGCAAGGTTCAGAGGTTTTTCGTATTGTAAATTTATCTAATATGTACATTGAGGTTGAAGTACCAGAATCTTATTTAGCTAATGTCACTAAAGGGAAAGAAGCAGTAGTTTACTTCCCGGTTTTGGGTGACAGTATTGTTTCAAAAATTAGAGAAACAGGTAACTTCATTAATCCCTCAAACAGATCTTTTGAAGCTGAAATACCAGTTCCTAATAAAGAAGGTAAAATAAAACCAAACTTAAGTGCTAAGGTTAATATAAACGACTACACGAGCGAAGATGCCATACTTATACCAACCAGTATAATATCTGAAAATGCAGAAGGAGAACAGTACGTATTCGTTGCAGAAGAACCAAATGCTGAAGGTGAGTCAATCGTAAAAAGAGTAATCATTGCAACAGGAAAAACACAAGGTGCTAATATAGAAGTCTTATCTGGTTTAGAGGACGGAAACCATATTATCAATGAAGGCGCAAGAAGTGTTAAAGATGGTCAAAAAGTTAAAATAAAAAAATAAAGATCGATGAGCAAAGTACAAAAGAACGCCGATAAAGAATTCGGTCTATCGTCTTGGGCCATTGATAACCCTTCGGTTATTTATGTCATGATAGCCATTTTTCTTTGGTTGGGATTTAGCGCCTATATGGCGATGCCCAGAGAAGATTTTCCTGAAATTATAGAGACCAAAATCTACATTAGTACACCTTACCCAGGTAACACTGCCGAGGATATTGAAAAACTGATAACGGATCCTTTAGAAGATAGGTTAAAGAACATCAGTAATGTTGTAGAAGTAATCTCTACGTCGCAAGAAGATTATGCCATTTTAACTGTAGAGTTCGATGAGGAAATTACGGTTGAACAAGCAAAGCAAAAGGTTAAAGATGAAGTAGACAGTGAAAAAGCAAGTGAAGACTGGCCAACATTTAATGGTGCCAAGGTAGAACCTAATGTTTTTGACTTGAATTTCTCTGAAGAAGTTCCCATTATGAATATCAACTTTACAGGTGATTATCCTGTGGAGAAACTGAAAGAATTTGCGGAATACTTACAAGATGAAGTAGAGGATCTTCCTGAAATTAAACAGGCCGATATTCGAGGGGCACAAGATTTAGAAGTTGAAGTGGGTGTTGATATTTACAAAATGATGGCTGCAAAAATCAGCTTTCAAGATGTTATCAGTGCCATTAGTAATGGTAATATGACCATGTCTGCAGGTAATTTAAAAACCGTAGGGCAAAGACGTACCATTCGTATTCTAGGGGAAGTTGAAGACCCTAAGGAATTGAACAATTTTGTAGTTAAATCAGAAAATGGTGCTGTTTATTTAAAAGATATTGCGTCAATCAACTTTCAGTCAAAAGACAAAACTACTTATGCCCGTGAATTCGGGAAAAATGTAGTGATGCTTGATGTGAAAAAAAGAGCTGGTAGAAACTCTATTTCCGCTGCTGACAAAATAAAGGAATTGGTAAAGAAAGAAACAGCTGAATACTTTCCGCCAGATTTAAATATTTCTATTGCCAATGATTCATCTACCCGTACATTAAATCAAGTAGATGATTTGGTAAACAATATCATTTTTGGAATTATTCTGGTAGTTACTGTTTTAATGTTCTTCTTAGGATTTAGAAATGCATTATTTGTTGGTTTCGCCATACCTATGTCAATGTTCATGTCTTTCGTAATATTGTCATGGCTTGGATATACACTGAACACTATGATTCTTTTCGGAATGATCATGGGTCTTGGTATGTTAGTGGACAACGGTATTGTTGTAGTTGAAAACGTATACCGTTTAATGGACGAAGGATTGTCTAGAACTGAAGCTGCTAAAAAAGGTATTGGTGAAATAGCCTACCCTATAATTATATCAACAGCGACAACTGTTGCGGCCTTTGTACCGCTAGGTCTTTGGCCAGGTATATTCGGCCAATTCATGATCTATTTCCCTATTACCCTTTCTGTAGTTTTAGGATCATCTTTATTCGTAGCAATTTTCATGAACTCTATGTTAGTTTCAAAATTCATGAGTACAGATGAGAAAGAACTTACTCTAAAGCAATTGATTAGAATGAGTGTTATTCTAGGAGTTCTTGGAGCTTTGATTCTAATTTTCGGTGGCGCAATGCGTGGTTTAGGTTCCGTTTTAATTCTTACAGGCATCATGTTCTGGGCTTATAAATACATTATAAAAGGTTCAGCTATCAGGTTTCAAAAGAGAACCATGTCTCGTTTCGAGAATTGGTATGAAAGACGTCTTAAGCATGCCTTAAGAGGTAGTAATGTGTATTGGTATTTTGGTGTCACATTCTTAATGTTGATTGGTGTATTTATGTTATTTGGCATGTCTGTAGGTAGCGGTCGTACTAAAATTGAATTCTTCCCAGACAACAAACCGAATGAAATCTATGTGTATGTAGAATATCCTGAAGGAACATCTATAGAGAAAACCAATGAGATCACCAAAGAGATTGAGAGTCAGGTTTACGCTATAATGGATGATCCTAAATACCAAAAGGACGGTAAAAACTTTATGATGACCTCTGCCGTTTCCGTTGTAGGTGAAGGTGCCGGTAACCCACTTACCGATGGTGGTTCTTCTGCAGAAATGCCACATAAAGGAAAAGTAACCGTAAACTTTAGTGAATACAAATATCGTGAGGGTTTAAATACCGAAGATATAAGAGGTAGAGTTCAAGCTGCTCTACAAGGTATATACCCTGGTGTTGCCATTTCTGTTGAGAAAGATGCCAATGGTCCGCCTGCAGGTTTCCCCATTAACATTGAACTTGAAGGTAACGACTATGATGAATTGATCAACACTGCAGAAGACATTAAGAATTTCATTAATACGAAGAATATTGCAGGTATTGAAGAATTGAAGATTGATGTAAATAAAGGCAAACCAGCAATGCAAGTAATTGTAGATCGCGAGAAGGCAGGTGAACTTGGTGTTGCCGTAGGTCAAGTTGGTAACCAGTTAAGACGCTCTATTTTTGGAGAAAAAGCAGGTGTTTATAAAGAAGATGGTGAGGATTATGATATCAATATTAGATTTAATGAAGATTTAAGATATAATAAGAGTGCCTTATTCAATCAGAACATCATTTTTAGAGATCCTGCGAATGGTCAGATTAAGGAAATTCCTATTTCTGCAGTAGCTACGGAGAAAAATACATCAGGGTTTAGTGCGATAAAACACCGTGACGGGAAACGAGTGGTTACTATTTACTCCGGATTAAAACCTGGCTTTACAGATGCCGGTGCAATTGTTGCTGAAATTCAAAGAGAGATGGATAGTTTTGAAGGGACTCCAACAACAGTTAAAATTGACTACACAGGCCAATTAGAAGAGCAAGCAAAACAACAAGCGTTCTTGGTAGGTGCTTTCTTTTCTGGTTTAGGGTTGATTATGCTTATTCTAATTTTCCAATTTGGTGGTATTTCAAAACCGTTGATTATTATGATCGCCATTTTCTTAAGCTTCATCGGTGTATTTGGTGGATTGATGATCACAGGATGGTCGTTCGTTATTATGATGACAATGATGGGTATTATTTCATTGGCAGGTATTGTGGTAAATAACGGCGTTGTACTTCTCGATTACACCCAAATTTTGGTGGATCGTAAAAAAGTTCGATTAGGAATGGATGATAGTGATCTATTGACAATTGACGATGCAACAGATTCTATGATCGTTGGTGGTAAAGCTAGATTAAGACCAGTTATTTTGACCGCAATTACTACCGTATTAGGATTGATTCCACTTGCAATCGGACTCAACATTGATTTCTTTTCGCTATTCTCAGAATTTAACCCTCATATCTATATAGGTGGTGATAATGTTGTATTCTGGGGACCTTTGGCTTGGACTGTAATCTTCGGGTTAATCGTTGCGACCTTCTTAACTTTAATTATAGTTCCGGTATTATTTAATATTGTGTACCGTATTAAAATTAAGTTTGGAAGCGTGGGAAACAAAAGCACGGAAAACAATGAACAACTAGAAGGTGTAGCCTAGTTATACCTTAAGAATAATCATCATAAAAAAAGCCCGTATCAAAATTGATACGGGCTTTTTTTTATTTGTGTTAGTTGAGTTATTTATTAATAACAACAGGTGCTTTAGAGTTTACTTTAGAAACGCTAGCAATTTTATTGTTGTCAAAACTTACTTCACTTTTTACATCACCTTCCCAGAATAACCATTTTCCAGTTTTAACACCGTTCTCATAATTACCCATGGCAATTTTATCTCCTTTGTCGTTGAACATTTTCCACTGTCCATCTAACTTTTCGTTTAAAAAGTAACCTTCTTGAGATTTTTCGCCATTTGCATGAAAATAGGTAGCCTTTACTTTATCTCCTTCTTTTACAAAAGATGGATCAACTTGAGCGTATGCTCCAAAAGACAATGCCATAACGGCTATAATTAGAATTTTTTTCATCGGATATATATTTTTAAATTGATATTTCGCTTAACAGTAACATTACAAATATACATACATTTCCTTATTAATCAATGTTAAGATAACAATTACATAACGTTAAATTAACATTAAACTTGTAATACAATGATATTTAGTATGTTATGTATACCAATTTTTATGCTTCAATCAACTCCAATCATTAGGAAAACCTAGGTACTATATAGACCTATAATGAAATAGACTTCTTAAATTTGCCCTTTCATTAAAGCACGTATTATGTATAGAAGCCATTCCTGCGGGGAGTTAAGAGAATCACACATTGGCAAAACAGTTACCCTATCTGGTTGGGTAGCTAAGACTAGAGACAAAGGTTTCGTTGTTTGGGTAGATTTACGAGACCGTTATGGCATTACACAACTTGTTTTAGATGAAGATCGTACGTCGAAAGAATTATTAGAGCAGGCAAGAAGTTTAGGTCGCGAATTCGTTATTCAGATAAAAGGAGCGGTTATTGAAAGAACTTCGAAAAACGCTAATATCCCTACAGGGAACATAGAAGTTTTAGTTTCTGAGTTAACAATTTTGAACGAATCTAAAACTCCGCCATTCACTATAGAAAATGAAACAGACGGTGGTGAAGACCTTCGTATGAAATATAGGTATTTAGACATCCGTAGAAATCCTGTAAAGAACAATCTTATTTTTAGAAGTAAGGTAACTATGGAGGTTCGTAAGTTTTTATCTGATGAAGGCTTTATAGAAGTTGAGACTCCATACTTAATAAAATCTACACCAGAAGGCGCAAGAGATTTCGTAGTACCAAGTCGAATGAACGAAGGTCAATTTTATGCCTTACCACAATCTCCACAAACCTTCAAACAGTTATTGATGGTTGGTGGTATGGATAAATACTTTCAGATTGTAAAGTGTTTTAGGGATGAAGATTTACGTGCAGACAGACAACCAGAATTTACACAGATAGATTGTGAAATGGCGTTCGTAGAGCAAGAAGATATTTTAAATGTCTTTGAAAACTTAACGAAGTACCTTTTAAAAGAAGTGAATGGTGTTGAGATCGATTCTTTCCCTAGAATGACTTATGATGATGCCATGGCAAAATATGGTAATGATAAGCCAGATATTCGTTTCGGGATGGAATTCGCAGAATTAAATGCCGTTGCTCAACATAAAGAATTTGGAGTTTTTAACTCCGCCGAATTAGTAGTCGGTATTGCAGTACCTGATGCCGCCTTATATACTAGAAAAGAATTAGACGCCTTGGTAAATTGGGTAAAACGCCCACAAGTAGGCGCTAATGGTATGGTCTATGTAAAATGTAATGAAGACGGTAGCTTTAAATCTACCGTAGATAAATTCTATGACCAAAACGATTTAGCAAAATGGGCAGAAGCTACAGGTGCTAAACCAGGTGATCTTATTTGTGTACTTTCTGGCGATGCCAATAAAACAAGAACACAACTAAGTGCGCTTAGAATGGAAATGGCAACTAGACTGGGATTAAGAAAACCAAATGAGTTTGCCCCGTTATGGGTAGTTGATTTCCCATTATTGGAACTTGATGAAGAAACAGGACATTACCATGCAATGCACCACCCGTTTACATCACCAAAACCAGGTCAGTTAGAATTGTTGGATACCGATCCAGGTGCAGTACGTGCGAATGCATATGACTTAGTATTGAACGGTAATGAAATAGGCGGTGGTTCTATTCGTATTCACGATAAAGACATGCAAGCAACAATGTTCAAGCATTTAGGATTCACACCTGAAGAAGCAAAAGCACAATTCGGATTTTTAATGGATGCATTCCAATATGGCGCTCCACCACATGGCGGACTAGCATTTGGTTTGGATAGATTAGTTGCAATTTTAGGCGGACAAGAGACAATTAGAGATTTCATTGCCTTCCCTAAAAACAATAGTGGTAGAGATGTTATGATTGATGCTCCAGCTGCAATTGATGTTGCACAATTGAAAGAATTGAGTTTAAAATTAGATATTAAAGAATAGTCAATACTGATAAAATCTTAATTAAAAATCCTGCCCAGTGCAGGATTTTTTTTGTTTTAATATGGATACTTGAACAATAGCGACTTCACAGAAATGTTACACCAAATTTATATTGAAGATTTAGAAGAACTCAAAACCAAAATCATAGCTAGTAATTAAATACCTTTGAATACCATTTCTGATTTGGTTAAAAAATGCCCATTCAAAAAAACAAACTTTTAAAACGTATTTACAAGTGGAGATATAAACACATCTCCCAGAAGACCTTTGTTTATATATTAAGTGTTGTGGTAGGTCTTCTAGCAGGGTTAGCATCGGTAACACTTAAAAACATTACGTACTTTATTGAAGCATCCCTTGAGACCGGAATCATATTCTCTAGTAATCAATTGTATTTTATTCTACCTATAATTGGTCTTACGCTAGTATACTTATACGTAAAATATATTCATAAAGAAAAATTGAAACATGCCGTTTCTTCCATTCTATTTTCACTTTCAAAAAACAAGGGTCGTATAGATGTGAAGCAGGTATATACACAATTAATTATAGCCCCTTTAACAGTAGGCTTTGGTGGTTCAGTGGGCTTACTAGGTCCCGCTGTAGCTACAGGTGCAGCCATAAGTTCCAATTTAGGTCGCCTTTTTCATATTAACAGTAAGACACGTTCATTATTAATTGCTTGTGCATCTGCTGGTGCCATATCGTCAATTTTTCAATCACCAATTGCAGCCATTATTTTCGCTGTAGAAGTGTTCAGTTTGGATTTAACGATGATATCTATGCTTCCACTTTTATTGGCATCAATAAGTGGTGTGCTTACCTCCTATTTCTTTATGGGTAACGAGGTATTGTTCAATTTCTCCATTAGTGAGCCATTTGAAATAAAGGATACTTTGTTTTATGTTCTTCTCGGTGTTGGCACAGCGGTAGCCTCCATCTATTTCACCAAAATGTACTTTGGTATCATTAATCTATTTAAACCATTAAAAAGCCCTAAATACCGTCTTTTAGTAGGAGGGCTAGCTATAGGAATTATGTTGTATACGATTCCTCCTCTATATGGTGAAGGTTTTACGTTTATTAATAACCTATTAATTGGTGATCACATTCAAGCTTTAGGTAAAACTCCTTTCGACGCTTACATTGGTAATATTTGGGTGGTAATAGCTTTACTATTTGGCATTACTATTTTTAAAGCGGTTGCGATGACTACCACTTTGGCTGCAGGTGGAGCCGGTGGAATATTTATCCCCACCATGGTTATGGGTAGTGCACTAGGAAATGTTGTTGCCAAACTCATTAATAATTCCGGCTTAGGCTTTTCAGTTTCTGAAAGTAATTTTACTTTAATTGGTATGGCAGGTCTTATAGCCGGTGTGCAACACGCACCTTTGACGGCTATATTCTTAATTGCCGAGATTACGGGTGGTTACGCATTATTTGTCCCCTTAATGATTACTGCTTCTATCTCATATATTATTACAAAAAATACGGTCGATTACACTATTTACACTAGAGAATTGGCAGAAAGCGGAGACCTGTTAACCCATAATAAAGATCAAGCGGTACTAACCCTTATGGATTTAGATACCGTTATAGAAACTAACTTTAAAATTGTACACCCAGACATGACCTTGGGTGAAATGCTACACGACTCCGTTGCAAAATCTGCACGAAACATTTTCCCTGTTGTAGATGTAGATCATAAGTTTCTAGGAATTATCTTACTAGATGATATTAGAGAATTTATGTTCGATACCAAATTGTATGACACCACAAAAGTTGAGACATTTACGCATAAAGCTCCAGACCATATTTATTATGGGTTAGACAGTATGCAAATTGTAATGCAAAAATTTCAAGATAGTGGCGCATGGAATTTACCTGTGGTGAAAAACGGAAAATATATGGGCTTTGTTTCTAAATCCAAACTTCTAACCGCTTACCGAAGAGAGCTTATAAAATTTACCAAGTAAAAGAGACAGCCATGAAATACATCATTATTGCCATAGTTTTAATCTCCGTCGGATTGATTATTTACGGATTCAGCTTAGATGTTACCCAGGAAAGTCTATCGCATAAATATATCGGTTCAGGTACTTTGGTTCTATTTTTGGTGGCTATGCCGCTTTTTCTAATTAAAGAAAGTAAAGGGAAAAAATTCAACGATTATATGCTTACCGATGAAAATGTAAGAAAAATGCAAGGGAAAGAGCCTAAAAACACTGATAATCAAGACTCTCCAAAAAATTAATACTTCATTTTCCTACCAATCAAACTAAAATTATCTTAAATTTAGTATGATAATATTAAAATTTCAATACAATGATTGGTACCGTTAAATTTTACAATGAATCTAAGGGTTATGGATTTATAACCAATGAAGAAACTGGAAAAGATATTTTTGTTCACGCCACTTCTTTACATGGCACAGAAATTAGAGAAGGTGAAAAGGTGAGCTATGAAGAGGAAGAAGGAAGAAAAGGTACGGTTGCAGGACAAGTACAGGTACTATAGCAATCCCCACTTAATTAAAACATCAGAGAACCACGCTCTTGCGTGGTTTTGCATTTAGGTCTAATTCTCTATGTTCTTTTTTTAGCAAAGAACTGTTGAAGCAAACGTGCTGCATCATCTTTGAGAATACCACCCGTTATATTAGTTTTAGGATGTAAAGTAGTGCCCATTACACCACAGCCACGTTGCAAATCTTTTGCTCCATATACAATTTTGCCTATTTGGCTCCAATACAAAGCACCCGCACACATTTGACAAGGCTCTAAGGTTACGTATAAAGTGCAATCTTTCAAGTACTTTCCACCAAGAAAATTTGCTGCAGAAGTAATTGCCTGCATTTCTGCGTGGGCAGTAACATCATTCAATTTTTCAGTTAAATTATGCGCTCTTGCTATGATTCTATCTTGTACAACAATTACTGCACCAACAGGCACTTCACCAGCTTCAAGTGCATATTCTGCCTCTTGTAGTGCCTTCTTCATATAATAAGTATCATCGTAAGGTAAAACCATAGGTACAAAAATACGATTGTTTCATTTTTAAAAAAGTATTTTTGTGCCCATTAAACCGGCAATTTGAAATCAATTCTAGAACATATCAATTCACCTAGTGACCTAAAAACTTTATCCATAAAAGATTTAGAGCAATTAGCTATTGAACTACGTGAGTTTATTATTGATATTGTTTCAGTTAAAGAAGGGCATTTGGGTGCCAGTTTAGGGGTTATAGAATTAACCATTGCTCTCCATCATGTATTTAATACTCCTATAGATAAATTGATTTGGGATGTAGGCCACCAAGCATACGGACATAAAATACTGACCGGTAGAAAAGACATTTTTGAAACCAACAGACAATTTGGTGGTATTAGTGGCTTTCCTAAAATGAAAGAAAGTGAATACGATGCTTTTGGCACTGGTCATAGCTCTACCTCAATTTCTGCATTACTAGGTATGGCACTGGCCGCAAAATTACAAGGTAAATTTCAGAGACAGCACATAGCCGTAATTGGCGATGCTTCTATAGCCAGTGGTATGGCTTTTGAAGGCCTTAACCACGCTGGTGTTACTAATGCAAATATGTTAGTAGTACTTAATGACAATGCCATGGGTATAGACCCAAGTGTAGGTGCCTTAAAAAAATACCTCACCAATGTAAAAACGGGTACTGCAAAAGAAGAGAATATCTTTGAATGCCTAAATTTTCATTACACGGGTCCTATAGACGGTCATGACTTACCAACTTTAGTAAAAGAATTAGAACGATTAAAAAAGATAGAGGGACCTAAACTACTACATGTAATTACCACCAAAGGAAAAGGGTTAAAAAAGGCAGAAGAAAACCAAGTAACCTATCATGCCCCTGGTAAATTTGACAAGCAAACGGGTGAGTTACAGAAAAAAGGTGATACTATAGAAACACCTAAGTTTCAAGATGTTTTTGGGAAGACTTTGGTAGAATTAGCCTTAAAAAATGAAAAAATAGTAGGCATAACTCCTGCAATGCCAACTGGTAGCTCATTAAAATATATGATGGAGACCATACCACAAAGAGCTTTTGATGTTGGTATTGCTGAGCAGCATGCAGTAACCATGGCTGCAGGTATGGCTACTGACGGTTTCGTTGTATTCTGTAATATTTATTCTACTTTTTTACAACGTGCATACGACCAAGTTATACATGATGTAGCTATACAGAATTTACCTGTAATTTTCTGTTTGGATCGGGCTGGTTTAGTCGGCGAAGATGGACCAACGCATCATGGTGTATTCGATATTTCTTATTTAAGATGTATTCCAAACCTAATTATCTGTTCTCCATTAAATGAAATTGAGCTCAGAAACATCATGTACACAGCTCAGCTTGGTTTAAAACATCCTATTGCCATAAGATATCCCCGTGGTCGTGGAAAAGAAGTCAATTGGCAACTACCTATGAAAAAGCTCAACATAGGCGAAGGTCAACTTTTAAAAGAAGGAAGTAAAATTGCCATTTTAAGTACAGGACCTATCGGTAATATGGTAACTGAAGTAATTAATGAATTGGATAATAATCTAGAAATCGCCCATTATAACTTCCCGTTTATAAAACCTTTAGATATGGCTTTATTGGAAGAAATACTACAGAAATTCAATCATATTATCACGTTAGAAGATGGTTCAGCAATTGGCGGATTTGGAAGTGGTTTGTTACAATTTGCAAATAATATTGGAATCCATAAAATAATTAAGATATTTGGTATTCCTGATAGCTTTATAACTCACGGTGCTACCGAAGAACTGTATAAAAAAGCAGGGATAGATAAGATGTCCGTAAAACAATATGTACAACAATTTCTATGAAAAGAATAGCTTCAAAATTGCTTAAATGTTTATTTCCGTTACTATTTCTGGTAACCTTTATATGTAATGGTCAAGATACAATACCAGCACCAATTATTGTTGATAGCGTTACTGTAGACAGTATAGTTGTAGATACTATTGTTATCCGCAGAACAGTAGATAAAATTTATTCTCCTAGAAAAGACGTAAACCTTCAAATACCCAATATAGATTTTAAAAAAACAAAAACTTTACAAAAAGGTTTTCAGCGATTTAGAGTACCATCATTCTGGGAAACCGAAAATAGCTTTGGTATTAATATAAGTGAAGTTGCTTTTGTTAATTGGAACGCCGGTGGTGATAATGCCGTGAGTGGTCTAGGATTTTTAAAATTTGCCAGAAAGTATAAATTCAGCAATTTCCAGTGGGATAATAACCTAGAACTACGTTACGGTTTAAATGCGCAAGAAGGGCGCAAACTTAGAAAGACTGAAGATGTAATACGTTTAAGTTCGAATCTAGGTTTCAAAAAAAGTAATACTAGTAATTGGTTTTATTCCGTTCAGTTGAATTTCAATACACAATTTTCTAACGGTTACAAATATCCAGATAGAGACGCACCTATTTCTAGGTTTATGGCTCCTGGCTATCTACTATTTGGTGCTGGTACATCTTACATTACCAAGGATGAAAAATTCAACCTTTACCTATCACCATTAACACAAAAATCTACTTTTGTTTTAGATCAAGATTTAGCAGACAATGGTTCTTTTGGTGTTCAAGAGGCTATATTAGATGCTGACGGCAATATTATTACACCTGGGGAAAATCATTTATTAGAATTAGGTATCCTGATCACTAATAATTTTAATATCAACGTTGCCGACAATATTGAATTAAAGAGTAGACTTAATTTGTATACGGATTATATTAAAAGTTTTGGTAACGTAGATGTTGATTGGGAGCTTACTCTAAACATGAAAGTGAATAAATTTATAAGCACCAGTTTAGGTACACAAATGATTTATGACGACGACATACTTTTCGATATCGTCAAAAACGATAATGGTACCATTGTAAACCCTGGTGTTCCTAAAATTCAGTTCAAACAAGTATTAGGCGTGGGTATTCTATACGGGTTCTAAAGCTGTTTTCCTTTTATCTTATTATGCATGTGTACCGCAGCACTATCAGATAGGCTAGCAACATAACAACAAGTATTCAATACTATCTTATAAAGAGATGCATCAGTTTGCTGATAAAAGCCCGGTAAGGTTCTTAGAATAAGCTTGTGATAATTAGATGCGTTATTGTTTCTTTTACCAATAAGAGCATCGATATACACATCTAAAATATCAGAAATAATAGTGTAACCAGCTATCTCCTTTTCAACCACTTCTTGAGATTGATATATTTTCTGAACGCTTAAGCTTATAATATCTGCTATTTGTGCTTTAAATCCGCTTTTATCCAATAAAGACACCTCAAAAGTTCCATTTAAGATATTTTCTTCATTCTCTACAAAAATAGAAACAGCGTCTTGTATTAGCGTGTTTATAGCGAGTGCCCGCAAGTAGCTAAGCCTATCTTCCATATATTCCAAAGAATTATACTTCTTGGTATTTATGGTATCCTTAACCAATTTTATTAAATATTCTAAGGCATAGTCTTCAGAAATAAGTCCTAAATTAATACCGTCTTCAAAATCAATAATAGTATAGCAAATATCATCAGCAGCTTCAACTAAGAAAGTTAATGGGTGTCTGCCATAAGAAACCGTTCCGTTATTCTCTCTAGTTGGCAAACCTAAATCTTTGGCTACCTCTTCAAATATGTACTTTTCACTTTGAAAGAATCCGAATTTCTTATCACAAATATGATTTGTAGGTTTCTTAGGCAATGATTCTTTAGGGTATTTCATAAAAGCACCCAACGTAGCATAGCTTAAACGAAGACCTCCAAGAACTCCTGCCCTATCTTGTGTCATTAATCTGAATCCGTTCGCATTACCTTCAAAATCGATGATATCTTGATATTCAACCTCAGATAGTTGATCCTTAAATTTAAGACCATTTCCAGTTTTAAAATATTCGCCAATTGCCTTTTCTCCACTGTGACCAAAAGGTGGGTTACCAATATCATGTGCGAGTGATGCCGCAGCTACAATACCACCAAAATCATTGAACTGATAGCCATGAATCTCTTTTAGATAAGGATGTTTTTCAATTATTTTTTTACCAGCTAATCTACCCAAGCTCCTACCTACGACAGAAACTTCTAGACTATGGGTTAGTCTGGTATGTACAAAATCTGTCTTTGACAACGGAATAACTTGGGTTTTATCTTGAAGACTTCTAAAAGCTGAAGAAAATATTATTCGGTCATAATCAACATCAAACCCTAAACGAGTTTCATCTTGTTCATTTCGCAAACGTTTATTTGTATCGCCTTGCCTACGCAGAGAAAGTAATTGCTCCCAATTCATGTTCATCATTTTTGAAGACTGCAAGATACATTTTTTGCAATTTCATTAAAGGTTCAGCAATCTTTAAATGAAAAAGGATAAACAATACCTTAACCATTTCGATATATATTGATAATCGCTACCTAACCTTAAGTTAACGTAGCCATAGTTTCTTTGTAAAAGAAATTTAAAGCAACCATGAAAACCATTTTTTTATTACTTACGCTTATTATTAGCATTTATGCTTTTGGGCAAGAAAACAGCTCTATTCAAGGTAACATATTAGACGGGGAACTATTTAACGAGCCATTATTAATGGCAAATGTATCCATCGAAAACACAGCGATATCTACCCACACTAATTTTCGAGGAAATTTTGAATTTGATGACCTTACACCAGGTTCATATAATGTTGTAGTTCAATTTCTAGGATATGAAACAATTGAGTTACCTGTAACTGTTGCCCCGGGAGAAACAACTAATATTCAAGCAAGCTTAAAAGCCTTAAATATTACTGGCTTGACGGCTGTTAAAACCAAATAAAATTAAAGATTACTTAATGTTAGCATTACAAATAGTTAAGCAATATATCTGATCTTCGTAATTGTCTAAAGACACAATTGATTTCTGTTACTATTAGTTTTTGTCGACTAGTTTTTAGAAATCCTAAAGCTACCTTGTTCAAGGTAGCTTTTTTTTGCACCCTATTTCTCCTATCCTCATCCAGTATTTGGGTATAATAATAAAACACGTACCAAGAGTTAATATTAAGAATACATTAACTTAACATTCATTTAAGTAATTTGCAATCGACAAAAACTAATACTTGATGAAAATCAATCCGTTCTGGCTATGCCTGTTTTTTTTAATTTCAATTATAGGTCAAAGCCAAGAATCTAATGCCCCAACTTTTGGAAAAGGTCTTTTCAACCTCGTTGGCAAAGACAGTACATGGACAATGAATGTTGGAGCTAGAATGCAAATTTTAGCAATTTCTAGTTGGGATGCTACTGATGGAGGTTTGCAAAATCCCGAACAAAATTTCCTTATACGTAGAGCACGACTTAAATTCGGCGGATTCGCTTATTCTCCAAAACTACAGTACAAAATAGAACTTGGTCTATCTAACAGAGATATTTCAGGAGCTTCGCAATTTACCAGCAACGCACCAAGATATATACTAGATGCCGTAGTGAAATGGAATTTTTACGAGAATTTTGTGCTATGGTTCGGACAAACCAAATTACCAGGTAATATTGAACGTGTTATATCATCTGCCAATTTAATGCAAGTAGATCGCTCTTTATTGAACAGCAGGTTTAATATTGATCGCGACATGGGTTTTCAATTAAGACATCATTTTAACCTTTCAGAAAAATTCTTAGTACGTGAAATATTTGCAGTTTCTCAAGGGGAAGGAAGGAATATTACAAGTGGAAATATTGGAGGTCATCAATTTACAACACGTTTAGAGGTATTACCTTTTGGTGAATTTTTGAGCAAAGGTGAATACAAAGGCAGTGATCAAAAAAGAGAAAAAACACCAAAATTAATGGTAGCAGCTACTTTTGATAGTAATCAGAAAGCAGTAAAAACTAGAAGTAACCAAGGGTCTTACATGTTTACTGATAGTGGTTTTTTCGAAACCGACATCAACACATTATTCATCGACGTCATGTTTAAATACAATGGATTTTCTTTTATGGGTGAATATGCGCATAGAACTGCCGATAATCCTATAGCCGCGAATTTAGATGGTTCGTTAACTGGTGATGTTGTACAAATAGGCGATGGTCTAAATCTTCAAACAGGATATTTATTTAAGAATAACTGGGAAGTATCCAGTCGTTATACAAACATTAAATTAGACGAAGAAATAACAGGTAGAAATCCTCAAGATCAATATACTTTAGGATTATCAAAATACATTGTAGGGCATAAATTAAAAGTACAAACTGATCTTAGTTACCTGTCGGAAGACGGTGGTCAAGATCGTTTAATGTATAGATTACAATTAGATGTTCATTTTTAGCAATATAATAACCTTAACATAACACAATAGCAAATAGCGATAATGATATTTGCAAATTAATAGAGTAATTCAATTATGGATAATATTTATTTTATAATGCTTATCGCATTAGCTGTTTTAGCTGTAGCAGATCTTGTTGTAGGAGTTAGTAATGATGCAGTGAATTTTTTAAATTCAGCTATCGGTTCTAAAGCTATTTCTTTTAAAACGATTATGATTGTCGCTAGTTTTGGTATTGCAGCTGGCGCACTATTTTCAAGCGGTATGATGGAGGTAGCCAGAAAAGGAATATTTAATCCTGGTGAATTTTACTTCGATGAGATTATGTTCATTTTCATGGCCGTAATGATTACGGATATCTTGTTATTAGATTTCTTTAATACGCTTGGTATGCCAACTTCTACAACTGTATCAATTGTATTTGAGTTGTTAGGAGCAGCTGTTGCAATGTCATTAATTAAAATTGGTGCAGATAATGGTAGCTTCACAGATGTCGTTAATTATATTAATAATGACAAGGCCATTCAAATTATATTCGGAATATTACTTTCTGTTGTAGTTGCTTTTTCTATTGGGGCATTGGTACAATGGGTATCAAGATTACTTTTATCCTATAATTTTGAGAAAAAACCAACATGGGTTGGTGCTCTTTTTGGAGGTTTTGCCTTATCATCAATCACCTATTTCATATTAATGAAAGGTATTGGAGGAACAGCTTTTGCAGGAGAAAGCTATGATTTAATTGGTGGTATTACTATCAAAGAATTCTTAGAAACTCAATTGATTATACTAGTACTTGTTAACTTTTTAGTGTGGTCATTACTTTCTTTCATCTTAATGAAAGCTGCCAAAGTAAATATTTACAAATTAATTATTGGTGTTGGTACGTTTGCCCTAGCCTTAGCTTTTGCAGGTAATGATTTAGTTAATTTTATTGGTGTACCTATTGCAGCTTGGCAATCATATGAAGCATGGGTAGCCTCTGGTGTTGCAGCTTCAGAATTTAGCATGGGTATTTTAGCTAAAAAGGTTCCTACACCAACACTACTTTTGTTTATTGCAGGTATGATCATGGTACTTACCTTATGGTTTTCTAGCAAAGCAAAAAGTGTTGTTAAAACCTCGATAGATTTATCTAGCCAAGAAGACACAAAAGAAAGATTTCAACCAAATTTCTTATCAAGAGGGTTAGTACGTATTGCGATTTCAGTTTCTGACATACTTACATCAGTAATGCCGAAATCATTACAAGCTAAAATAGACAAGCAATTTGATAAGCCAGTTATTGCATTATCTAAAAACAAGGTTCATGAACTTCCTGCATTTGACATGGTTCGTGCTGCGGTAAACTTAATGGTTGCCGGTATTTTGATTTCAATTGCTACATCTTATAAACTACCGTTATCTACTACCTATGTAACTTTTATGGTAGCAATGGGTACTTCACTTGCCGATAGAGCTTGGGGAGCAGAGAGCGCGGTATACAGGGTGGCAGGTGTACTTAACGTTATCGGTGGATGGTTCGGTACTGCTATAATAGCTTTTATCGCTTCAGGTATCATATTAACGCTAATTAGCTTTGGTAAAGGTGCCGCTCTAGCAATCTTATTATTTGCAGCTGTACTTTTATTAGCCAGAAACTATATTTCTCACAACAAAAAGGCAAAAGAGCTTAAAGCAGAAGACTCATTGAACAGAGCAGAAAGTAGTTCTATTCAAGGAGTAATTTTTGAAAGTGCCATGAATATCTCTAACGTTTTAAAGAGAACTAATAAGATTTTCACGAATTCTATTAACGGACTGGCAAAACAAGATGTTAGCCTACTGAAAAAGAATAAGAAACAAGGAGAGAAACTTTCAAATGAAATAGATGATCTACGTGACCATATTTTCTATTTTATCAAAAACCTTGATGACAATAGTATTGGTGCAAGTAACTTTTACATTAACACTCTTGGTTATTTGACCGATATCGCTCAATCTTTAGAGTACATTGGTAAAGTCAGCCATAAGCATGTTAACAACAACCATAAAAAATTAAAATACAATCAGATAAAAGAGCTTAAGCAAATTGATTTAAAACTAGAGGAAATATTAAATCAGACTCAAGATGCTTTTTCCAATCAGTCTTTTGAACAGATAGGGCTTGTTTTGAACAAAAAACAAGAATTATTTGATATGGTTTCAGATAAGATTCAAACACAAGTTGCTAGAACGCGTACAGAAGAGTCGAGTCCAAAAAACACGACACTATACTTCTCGTTACTTTTAGAAACGAAAGATTTAATGACCTCTGTTATGAATTTATTACAACAATACCATAACGAGCATGATAGCTCTGTAACACCAGCTACAATAGAGCAGCTAAAAAAGTAAAAACTACTTTTAAAAATTAAAATTATAAGTACCTTGTCATCATAAACTAAAATGATGATCAGGTACTTTTTTTTATCCATTTCACTACTACTAAGTGTTTCTCTTTCTTCTCAAGAACTTACAGGAGAACAACTACTTGAGAAAGCAATTTCATATCACGACCCAGAAGACAACTGGTCTACCTTTAAAGGCAAGATGCTGATAGAAATGAAAAACCCAAAAGGTAGCCCACGGAGCACGGTTGTTGAAATGAAACTGCCTAGCAACTATTTTAAAACTACGGTAAAAAAAGACAATTATACCATAGAATCAGAACTGGACAATGGTGAATGCACCTTAAAATTAAATGGCAGCACTTCTATTTTTCCTAAAATAAAGGATAGTTTAAACATTAGCTGTGAACGCGCTAAAATGATGAAAAACTATTACACATACCTATATGGACTTCCTATGAAATTGAAAGATCCGGGGACAAATATAGATTCTAAGGTCATCAAAAAAACATTCAAAGGAAAAGAGTATTTAGTATTGAAAGCCGGTTATGACAAAGAAGTAGGTAGTGATACTTGGTATTTCTATTTTGACCCTAAGACATACGCCATGGAAGTGTACCAATTCTTTCATGACGAAAGCAAAAACGACGGAGAATACATTTTACTCTCAGAAATGATTAACGTTAATGGAATAAAAATTCCGAAAGTCCGCAAATGGTATTATAACAAAGGAGATGTCTTTCTTGCTACCGATAATTTACGCAAAGCAAACTCCCTTTAATTTAGCAGAAACATACTAAATCATAGCCTTTATTAGTTATTTAATGAACCCTAATTCCATTTAACAATGAGAAAGAGTCATTTTATAATTCTAGTATTGGTTATAGCCTTAGTTCTTTTTGATATTGACCCAATGTATGCCGGTCCAGGTGGTACAGTTGTAAAAGCGATATTTAAGACATGGTGGGGTAAAATACTTATGTCCATTATAGGTATTATTCTACTTCCACTTACCATCTATGTTTACTTCAGGGAGTATATCGCCATAAATAAATGTAAAAAAGAACTATTAATTTTAGGCAAAAGAAACAGGGATTTCGCTTGGTTAAACTTAGATAAAAACGTCCGTCATATTTTTAGTAGAGTATATATAGCATGGAATAATCAAGACCTAAAAGAGGCATCTAGCTATATAAGTCATTGGTACTGGCAAAATCAACAATTGGTGCATTTGGATGAATGGAAAAAAGAAAACCTCAAAAATGTTTGTAAAGTAGATGGTATTAAATCTGTTAAACCACTTTATTTAGAGATTACAGATGACGAAAATTTAGAAGGCTCAAGAATCGCCTTTTTAATAACAGCAAACATTATGGATTACCTCAAAAACAAGGACACCAATAAAATTGTTCAAGGTAGTAGTAAGTTTGATGATGAAGAAAAAATTTGGATAATGGAATATACCGATGGAAACTGGGTATTAGATGATATCCAAGACGGGCAATTATCCCTTGCGTTTGCTAAGACTAAAAATGTTATTCCGACGAATTTAGTGCCAGTTCAATAATCCAAAATAACAAAGCTAATTTCTATCTGTAAAAATTCATTTCATCCATATACTTCCACACTTCTGGTGGCAGTAAAGGTTTTATGTTTTTACCGTTTTTATGTTCCCTTCTTATAAAGGTGGAAGATATTTCCATAATCGGAGCATTTACACGAGTTATTTTATCGTGCTCTTTAAATTGATGATCTATAGCTCCTTCAGAAATTCTTGGGTATACGTACAGATTATGGAGCTCTAAAATAGCTTCATAGTTCTTCCATTTATGAAGTCCCTTTAAATTATCCTCACCCATTATCAATGAAAACTCATAACCTTTCGGGTATTTTTCATTCAAATGGACTAAGGTATTTATAGTGTAATTGGGTTGTGGCAGATTAAACTCAATATTACTAGGATTTAATTTAGGATAATCCTTCGTTGCTTCATACACCATTTCAAATCTCTGATGATTATCTAGAAGTGTTTTCTTAGTCTTAAACGGGCTTTGTGGTGTAACTACAAACCATACCTCATCTAAATCTGAAAACTCCACCATATGGTTCGCTATGACCAAATGACCAATATGAATAGGGTTAAAGGTACCAAAGTATAATCCTACCTTTTTCATGTGCAATTATTCTTTGTCTTCAGCTATAAAAGAGGCTACTAAATCTACAGCTTCTTCTAATGCAACATCAAGATCATAATTTTTAATAATCTTATCAAATTGTGGAGCTGTTGCCAATTCCACTGAAGCTTTTGCAATACGCATGTTTATCTTATCCTCGCTTTCAGTACTGCGTTTCTTAAGTCTAATCTTAAGTTCATCAACACTCGGTGGCTTTACGAAAACCGCTAAAGTTTGATCTGGGAATTTCTTTTTAATTCTCAAGCCTCCAACTACATCGATATCAAAAATTACGTTTTTTCCTTCAGCCCAAAGTCGTTCTACTTCACTTTTTAAAGTACCATAAAAGTTATCTCTATACACCTCTTCCCATTCTAAAAAATCATCATTTTTAATATGATTCTTAAACTCTGAAACAGACATAAAATAATAATGCTCTTTATTCTTTTCTTTTCCCCTTCTAGGACGAGAGGTTGCAGACACAGAAAAAGCTAAATTTAATTCGGGTTGTGCCAAAAGATGGCGAACAATGGTTGTTTTCCCACTTCCAGAGGGTGCAGAAAAAATGATTAGTTTTCCACCTTTCATCTATAATACGTTTAACATTTGTTCCTTAATCTTTTCTAACTCATCTTTCATTTGAACCACAATCTGTTGCATGGGTGCAAAGTTTGCCTTAGAACCAATAGTATTGATTTCACGACCTATTTCTTGGGAAATAAACCCTAATTTCTTACCATTACTATCGTCTGATTGTAAAGTTTTACTGAAATAATCTAAATGATTTGACAAACGTACTTTTTCTTCGGTAATATCATATTTCTCTAAATAGTAAATAAGCTCTTGCTCAAATCTATTTGCATCTACATCTGCCTTTAAATCTTGTACCGCTTTCTCTAGTCGCTCACGAATTGTAGCTTGTCTATCTGGATCAATGGTAATAACCTCTTCTAACAATTTATTCAAAGAAGTAATTCTATCTAAAAAGTCTTTTTCTAGGACATTTCCTTCTTCAGATCTAAACTCATTGATTTCTACCAATGCACCTTGCAAAGCTTCTTTGATGGCTTCGTATTCCTCCTCATCAATATCTTCCTTATCCGTTTTCATTGCATCAGGAAAACGCAATGCCAATTCTAACAATCTTAAATCATCACCATCAGCAATGTTCTTTAATTGATTCATATACTGTTTTACGGCAACCTCATTCACTTGAGTAGAAGTAGTATCTCCAGTAAGCTCTACGTAAAGATTAAAATCTACCTTACCACGAAGCAAAGAATTAGCGACCAATTTTCTTAGTTCTAATTCTTTTTCACGATAGCTAGAAGGCATACGTGCATTTAAATCAATGCTCTTGCTGTTAAGAGATTTTATTTCTACCGTAATTTTTTTATTAGGCAATTGAACTACATGCTTTCCAAAGCCGGTCATGGATTGAATCATAAATACATTTTAGATTAAGACAAAGGTAAGGTAATTGAAAAATTTAATGCAAAACAGTCACCCTACATAAATAATAAAGGAGCAAACAAGATATTTTTTTTGTTTACTCCTTTATTTCAAGTTATATCATTTTAAAGCTCTCTTACCCAAATATTTCTAAAACTAACCCGGCTATCATCACCGTGGTCTTGTAGTAATAAAGGACCTTTACCATGAGCTGGATTCTTTGGCCAACCAACATAAGGTGTAGTTCCTTTAAGCTCAACATGATCTTGAACCAACACACCATTATGTATTACAGTAATATCTCCAGATTTGATCTTTCCACCATCCACATTAAATTCTGGTGCATGATAAATGATGTCGTAAGTATTCCACTCACCTGTAGGAACTGAAGCCATTGCTAATGGTACGTGTTGCTTGTAGATAGAACTCACCTGACCATTTACATAGGTTTCATTATCATTCTGATCTAAAACCTGTACTTCATAAATTCCATTTAAGAAAACACCACTATTAGCTCTGTTTTGACCTTCTCTTTGTACCGGTAAAGGAGATTTCCATTCAATATGCAACTGCACATCGCCAAAATTCTGTTTTGTTTGTATGTTTCCTGTTTTGTCATTAACAGTCATACTACCATCCTTGTTTAAATGCCACTTAGCTGCTGTGCTATCGTTTACACTGATCCAATTATCTAAGCTAGTACCATCAAAAAGAACAATCGCATCGCTAGGTGCAGTACCAACGGCACCAGGCCTAACTACTGCAACCTTTGGTTCGTAATACTCAGTTCCCTCTGGTGTAGTAGGTTCATCTGCCATGTATTCTTCATGAACTATAACACTATCCTTTGCTGTCATAACATCCCCAACAGCATCAACTGTTACTTTTTCTTGACAGGACATGATACTTAAAGAAGCAATTAACAAAATTAAAACGTTTCTATTTTTCATATGTTAATACTATTAAAGTTGTTTAATTTTTATGTTTTTGAAAGCGACTACGTTTCCATGATCTTGTAATCCAATTTTACCAGTAGTAAACTTGCCGAAACCTTCCCAGCCTGCGAATTTAGATTTCGCTACCATGGCATTCCACTCCTCATTGGCAACAGGAAATGTAACCATTACCGTTCCGTTCAAAGTAACACTCCCTAAATGTTCCTTATGGTTTACTGTTATGATCATAGTATTCCATTCGCCAATAGGTTTTGTCACATCTTTTGCTGGTGAGACCATGTCATACAAAGCACCAGCTTGGTGTGTAGTACCGGCTTTTGCATCTGGGTGCTTATCATTATCCAAAATTTGAATTTCTGGACCGGTTTGATAACCTGTTCCAAATTTTTCATCTTCACTAACACCCCAGAATACACCACTGTTACCAGCCTCTGAAATTTTCCAATCTAAGCTTAATACAAAATCTGTAAATTCCTTTTTGGTAACAAGATCATGATTTTTCTTCTCCTCCCCTTCAGCAGGTGGAGTATAAACCAACGTTTCTCCTTCAATCTTCCAAGCATCACTAACACCATCGGTTTTGAATTCTTTCCATTGATCTAAAGAAGTTCCATCAAATAAAACCTCCCATTCGTTTTGAACAACTTCAACCTTTTCAACGGCTACCTCAGAAGTTTCTTTTTTCTCTTGTTTACATGCGACGAAAGCTAATAAGCACACCGCACTAACTATAATTTTTTTCATTTTGCTTCTATTTAAAGTCCTAACATTTTCTTCAACATTTCTTTATCTGTTTCTGCGCCGGCAAAATCATCAAAAGTTTTTTCTGTAGCTTCTATGATATGATCTTGAATGAATTTAGCGCCTTCGCGCGCACCCTGTTCTGGACTTTTAATACAGCATTCCCATTCCATAACTGCCCAGACATCACAACCATATTGAGTCAATTTAGAGAATATGGTTTTAAAGTCTATTTGACCATCACCTAATGAACGGTATCTACCTGCTCTATCGCCCCAATCATTATAACCACCAAAGGCACCTTTTTTTCCTGTAGGGTTAAACTCAGAATCCTTCACGTGAAAAGACTTTATAAACTCATGATAATGATCTATATATGTAATATAATCTAACTGTTGCAATACAAAGTGACTAGGGTCATAAAGGATATTGACCCTTTTATGATTACCTGTAGCTTCTAGAAAACGCTCAAAAGTATCACCATCATGCAAATCTTCACCAGGGTGAATTTCGTAACAAACATCTACTCCCTCTTTATCAAAATGATTTAAGATAGGAGTCCATCTTTTTGCTAATTCCTCGAATCCCATTTCAACTAAACCGGCTGGTCTCTGTGGCCATGGGTGCATGGTGTGCCATAATAATGAACCAGAGAAAGTTGCGTGTACATTTAATCCCAATCTTCTACTAGCAGTAGCAGCTTTTTTTACGGTTTCTACCGCCCACTCAGTTCTCGCTTTCGGGTTTCCGTGAACATTTTTAGGAGCAAAAGAATCGAACATTAAATCATATGCAGGGTTAACCGCTACTAACTGCCCTTGTAAATGAGTAGAAAGCTCTGTAATTTCTAAACCATAAGAGTTTACTTTAGCTTTTAACTCATCGCAGTAGGTTTGACTTTCTGCTGCTTTGTCCAAGTCGATTAAAAAAGTTTCCCAAGTAGGAATTTGAATTCCCTTATATCCAAGATCAGATGCCCATTTACACATTCCGTCCAATGAATTGAATGGGGCTTTGCTGTCTACAAACTGCGCCAAAAATACGGCTGGTCCTTTGATTGTTTTCATAAAATATACTATCTGTTGTTGTTTGAATTAGTTGTTGAATTTGACATCTAAAGTGAGTCAAAATATCTTATATTTAAGAATTGTATCGGGTTCCTCTCAATACTTTGGAGATTTGCCTATAAATATAGGCAATACCATCAAAAAAAGATAAAAATTCAAGCATGAATCAGGACGAAATATTCGATGCAATTGTTGTCGGAACAGGAATAAGCGGCGGGTGGGCTGCTAAGGAATTAACAGAGAAGGGCTTAAAAACACTTGTTTTGGAACGCGGTCCTATGGTAAAGCATATAGAAGATTATCCTACCATGAACGATGACCCTTGGGATTATCCGTTGAAAGGACAATTATCAAAAGAAGACAAGAAAAAATATCATGTACAGCAACGAGTTAATTGGGCACCAACAGAAGACTCTAAGCACTTTTTCGTAAATGATCTTGACCATCCTTACGTAGAAACAAAACGATTTGATTGGATACGTGGGTATCAAGTTGGGGGACGATCACTTACTTGGGGAAGACAAAGTTACCGATGGAGCGATATTGACTTTGAAGCAAACAAAAAAGAAGGTGTTGGGGTAGATTGGCCGGTTAGGTATAAAGACATTTCGCCTTGGTACGATAAAGTTGAGAAATATATTGGAGTTAGTGGCGAAGCATTAGGTTTGGAAGTATTGCCAGACGGTATATTTCAACCAGCCATGAAATTAAATTGTGTAGAAGAAGATTTTAAAAAAACTACTTCAGATAAGTTTGATGATGGTAGGTTAGTTACCATAGGAAGAACTGCACATATTACCGATCCAAAAGCAACCTTTGAAGGTCGTGGAACGTGCCAAAACAGAGATCGTTGTTGGCGTGGATGCCCATTTGGCGGTTATTTTAGCAGTAACTCTTCTACTCTACCAGCAGCAGAACGAACTGGGAACATGACCTTGAGACCAAATTCTATAGTTCATGAAATAATGTATGACGATATAACTAAGAAAGCCACAGGGGTTAGCGTAATTGATGCTGAAACAAATGAAAAGATAATCTTTAAAGCTAAAGTCATATTTCTTTGTGCTTCATCTATGGCTTCTGTAGGTATTTTGTTGCAATCTAAATCTGAACGTTTTCCTAATGGTCTTGGTAATGATTCTGATGCTTTAGGAAGAGGTATTATGGATCACCATTATAAATTAGGCGCAACTGCAAAAGTTGATGGTTACTTAGATAAATACTATAAGGGAAGACGTGCAAACGGATTCTACATACCACGATTTGTAAATTTGAACGAACAAACCAAACGTGAAGGTTATTTGCGTGGGTTTGGCTATCAAGGTACAGCTAGCAGAGGAGATTGGTCTAAAGAAATAGGTGAATTAGGATATGGAAAAGACTTAAAAGAAACGGTATTAAAACCTGGTCGTTGGACGATTGGTGTAACCGGTTTTGGAGAGTTTTTGCCTTATGATGATAATAGAGTAACACTTAGCACAACAGAAAAAGACAAATGGGGATTACCACAATTAGCTTTTGATGTAGAGTTTAAAGAGAACGAATATAAAATGCGCGAAGACATAAAAAAGGAAATTGTTTCTATGTTTAAGGCTGCAGGCTTTAAAGATGTATCATCTTATGATGAAGCTAGCGGACCAGGGCTGGGCATACATGAAATGGGTGGTGCACGAATGGGACACACTGCAAAGACTTCTATATTAAACAAACACAATCAAGTACATTTAGTACCCAATGTTTATGTTACCGATGGAGCATTTATGTCATCATCTAGTTGTGTAAACCCGTCTTTAACATATATGGCTTTTACGGCAAGAGCAGCAAACCATGCTGCAGAACAATTAAAATCAGGTAAATTTTCATGATTTTAAAATTAAACACCAACTATAACGTTTAGTAAATCCAATAGATTAAAGTAAATATCAACTTATGGAAAACGCTTCTGCCAGAAATATGTGGGGAGAATATTTAAAAACCCATCTAGAGCACGTTTTTGAACACGCACCTAAAACTTGCTATTTTGGCGATAATGAAACAGATGCCAACAATTTTGCAGAAATGACCAAAAAGGAGACTAAAAAAGCAGTTTCCCATTCGTTATTAGGTTTGCAAAACAGGATTGAACCTTTACCAAAAATAGGAGATTTTATAGTACTCACAGATTGGGCTGGTGAAGCGCAATGTATCGTTCGTACAAAATCAGTTTCCCTTAAACCATATTTTAGTGTTGATTCAACTTATGCCCAAAAAGAAGGACATGGTGATAAATCATTAGAGCAATGGAAAAATTATTATTGGAACCTTTTCACCAATGAACTTCAGAAATTTGAAAGAGAACCTAGGGAAAGTATGATTGTAGTATGCCAAGAATTTGAAAAAGTATACTAAAGATCATCTCTATATAAAAAGTAAAAAGAGCCGCAAATTGCGGCTCTTTTTATATTAAAATAATCTTGATTATTTCTCTAAAGCCACCCACGTATTTCCACTTTTATGTGAATCTACCGTTGCTTCAATAAAGTTCATACCACGAACACCATCTGTCATTGTAGGGAATTCGCCGTCGTTGTACTCTTGACCTCTAATAGCTTTGGCTACACCTTTATAAATATTGGCCATAGAATCAAAAATACCTTCTGGATGACCAGCTGGTAATTTGGTTCCGTCTAAAGACAACTCTGAATTATAAGCGTGACCCGGCTTGTATATCTGAGTTGGCTCCGTATCACTTAACTTGTACAGAAAATTTGGACGTTCTTGCTCCCAACGAAAAGCTCCTTTCTCACCATAAATGGAAATTGCCAATCCGTTTTCTTCACCTGTTGCAACTTGGCTACCTCTAATCACTCCTTTTACATGGTCTCCCATACGTACAAGTACAGTACCATCAACATCCATTTTATTATCCTCATAAAGATAATTGAAGTCGCAAAGTAGTTCGTTAATCTTAAGACCTGTAGTATACTCTACAAGATTAAAGGCATGAACACCAATGTCGCCCATGCATGAGCTTATACCGGCCTTCTTTGGGTCTAATCTCCAAACAGAAGATCTTTTCTCCTTATCATGGATAATGGTATTGATCCAACCTTGATAATAAACTGCATCAACCTTATGAATCTTACCTAATGCTCCAGCTTTAATCATTTCACGCATTTGACGCACCATCGGGTAACCCGTATAGGTATGTGTCAAAGCGAAAACTGTACCTGATTTTTCATGAGATTTTTGAAGGTCTTTTGCTTCTGCCAATGAAGTCGTCATTGGTTTTTCACAAATTACGTGGAAACCATTATCCAATAATTTCTTCGCCATTGGGTAATGTAAAAAGTTTGGCGTTAAAATTGAACATACTTGAATACGTTCATCTTCTGGCAATTTTAATTCTTCCTCTATTAAAGTATCAAAATCCTTATAAATTCTATTTAAAGGCACATCTATTTCTTTCGCAAAAGCCATGCTAGCATCAAAATCAGGATTAAACACAGCTCCTGTAATTTGATAATTGTCATTAATAAATGATGCTACCCTATGTAACACTCCTATTAGGGAATCTCCTCCTCCACCTAATATTCCTAATCGTATTTTCTTTGGCATTTTCTGTTGTTGTTTAAGTTGAAAATATTATTGTTCAAAATCCGTATGGATTTATACTATTACTGTAATTTGAAAATTATTCACCGCATTTACTCGTTAAAAACAGATACGCCAATCTTTACGTAACAATTTTCAGGCGTTTAAATTAAAGAATTTATCTAAGACTGATAATCTATTTTTTCTGTTTTAAAGAAAATAGCGAACAAAATAAATACAGCTAACGCAAAACCAGCAGGATACATCCAAATGGTTTCCCAAACATGTTTTCCATCTTCTAAAAGGTAGGCAGTTGAAATTTTTCCCGCAATCCAAAATCCTATCAACATTCCAACTCCATAAGTTGCTAATGTTATAAGCCCTTGAGCAGAACTTTTAAATTTTTCGCCAGCTTTACTATCTGTATAAATTTGCCCCGATACAAAGAAAAAGTCATAACATATTCCATGAAGCGCAATCCCTACAATTAACATGAAGCCAAGTTCTTCAACATCACCAAATGCAAATAATAAATAACGCACTACCCAAGCTCCCATCGCAACAAGAATAGTTTTCTTAAATCCGAATTTAGTAAAGAAATAGGGCAACAATAACATAAAGGCTATTTCTGAAATTTGACCTAATGTCATTTTTCCAGTCGGATTATCCATGCCGATTTCTACTAGAAATGGATTTGCATTTTGATAATAGAAGGCTAACGGAATACATATTAAAACCGAAGAGATAAAGAATATTAAAAAGTTCTTATCCTTAAAAAGGCTCAATGAATCCAACCCTAAAATCTCTTTAATATTCACTTCACCAGTACTAACCGCTCTCGGTGGTGTTTTAGGTAACGTAAAACTGAACAATCCTAGAATTAATGATGCAATAGCAGTCATTAAGAAAGTGTTTCTTAGTAATCCTTCTCCAATATTCTGACCTTGATCCCAGTTAAAAACATAACTAATGGAAAGACCTGCAATTATCCATCCTGCAGTTCCAAATACTCTAACCATAGAAAACTCCTTAGCAGGATTTTTCATTTGATTAAAGGATACCGAATTTACTAAAGCTAAGGTTGGCATATATAAAATCATATATGCTAACACCAAAATATAAAAACCATCGAAGGCAGTACTTTGGTACATAAAATACATAAGAACTGCGCCTAGAAGATGTAAAATCCCTAAGATTTTCTCTGCATTAAAATATCTATCTGCAATTATTCCAATAACAAAGGGAGCAATGATAGCTCCCCATGATTGTGTTGAAAATGCCAATGCTATTTCTCCATCTGTTGCTTTAAGATTGTTTCCTAAAAATGTACCAAGGGTTACAAACCAAGCACCCCAAATAAAAAATTCTAAAAACATCATTAAGCAAAGCTGCGCTCTGACTTTATTTTTCATTTATCTTTTGTAATAAACGTAATCTGAACCAATAGGGTTTTCGCCATTATTTCTAAAATCTACAGCAATTTGTCCTCGATGATTCGTAGAATGATTTATGATATGAAATAAGATATCCTGCAAGGTATTTGTAAATAAACGCCCTTCTGTATTTTCATAGTCAATACGCCGATCAAAACTATCGGCATTGGAAACGATTTCAAAAGAACTGCGCTGATTTTCATAATGAATATCAGCCCAGTCTTTTATATCGTGCTCCTGCCATACTTCAAATTCACTAGGTTTATTTAAAATTCTAGCATTCCACAGATGATGTGCATTTAAAATATGACTAAACAAACTCATTGTTTTAGGCGGTATAGTATTTAGCGCCAAACATTCATCTATTAATGTCTTATTGCAGTGAAAATTATAATCGAATATTTCATTAAAAAAAGCTTCCATAAATCATATTCTAGATTACTGAATTTCTTTTGCGGCTTTTAATAGAAGATCTCTAGTAGCGATTATTCCTGCTTCCTCACTAATTTCTGAACCTTCAAATTCTACACCTATAAAACCAGTGTACCCAGCTTTATTTACAATTCTTAGCATTTCAACATAGTCTATACCAGTATCATATCCTTCTGCATCAAAATTGTTAGATTTTGCACTTACCGCTTTAGCGTATGGCATTAATTCTTTAACACCCTTGTACTTATCGTACTCCTTTAAACAATCCCAACTTTCTGGTTTACGTTCTATACAAAAGTTACCAAAATCAGGTAAACTTCCACAGTTATCCATATTAACCGTTTTCATTACCTCTGCATGAAGTTCACCGTTAGATGATAAACCACCATGGTTCTCAACCAATATATTTATGTTCTTGGTTTTTGCATAGGTAGCTAGTTTGGTCAATCCGTCTACAGAATTCTTGATCCATTCTTCTGGCACAGTACTACCATTAAGGTTGACTCTAATAGCATGACAACCCATAGCTGCAGCAGCATCTACCCATTTTTTATGTTTCTCAACCGTTTCGTTTCTTTCGGCTTCGTCGTTTACAGCTAAATTGCCCTGACCATCGATCATGATCAAAACATTCTTCATTCCATATTTTTTAGCCTCTGCATTTGATTTAGCAACAAAATTTGCCATTGCTTCATCAGAGTAATTTGCATCTGCCAATTCCGGATTATATAATTGACTCACATATTCCAATCCTGTAAATCCCCAATTTTTTGCTTTCTCTGCAAAAGAATAAGGGTCAACACCTTCATCTTTTATCATTTTATGCATGGACCATTGCGCTAATGACAATTCAAAAAATGGCTCTGCATTACTGTTATCTGCAACGACTTCAGGGTTTTCTACTTTTTCTTTTTTCGTTTCCTTACAAGCGTAAGTTCCTAGTAACGAGATTCCAATACCTACTGCTGAGGCAAATCGAATAAAACTTTTTCTTTTCATTTTTGGTAATTTGTTGTTGTTTGAAATATAACCTTAACAGTTAGCGTTAAAATTATTGTTTGGTTCATTAATCTTACGAGAAGCTTGGTTTAGCGAATTTCGCAAGAAGAATGGGCATTAAATGTATAGAATTAATTTTATATTTAATAAATTTAGAGAATAAACAACTTTCATGAGCAAATTTTATTATAACGAAGAACAAGAGTCCTACGACGCAATTGTAGTAGGAACGGGAATTAGTGGTGGTTGGGCCGCAAAAGAATTATGCGAGGCAGGCCTTAAAACATTGGTTTTAGAACGTGGTCGAATGGTAAAGCATATAGAGGACTATGAAACTGCAAATAAGGATCCTTGGGATTTTCCAAATGCAGGTGCACCTACCAAAGAAATAATAGAACAACAACCAAAACAAAATAGAACAGGTTATACCACGAACCAAGCAAGTAGTATGTGGTTTGTAAATGATCTTAAACATCCATATAACGAAACAAAGAGGTTTGACTGGATGAGAGGTTACCACCTAGGTGGTCGTTCTCTTCAATGGGGGCGCCAAAGTTATAGGCTAAGTGATATTGATTTTGAAGCGAACAAAAATGAAAACATTGCTGTAGATTGGCCAGTTCGTTATAAAGATATTGCGCCTTGGTATGATAAAGTAGAAACATATATTGGTGTAAGTGGTGAAAATTTAGGTTTGAAGCAATTACCTGATGGTCAGTTTTTACCTATGATGGATTTAAATTGTGTAGAACAAGAATTTAGAGAGAAAGTAGCTGAGAATTTTGACGGTCGTGTAGTAACTGCTGGTAGAACCGCACATATTACTGGTACTAAACAATTTGACGGTAGAAGTAAATGTCAATTTAGAAATAGATGTATTAGAGGGTGTCCTTTTGGAGCTTATTTCAGTAGTTTATCTTCTACATTACCAGCAGCAGAAGCAACTGGAAATATGACCCTTAGACCAGATTCTATTGTACATGAGGTTATGTACGACCCAAAAACTAAAAAAGCAACAGGTGTTAAAGTCATTGACGCCAACACTAAAGAAGTATTTGAGTTTAAAGCGAAAGTAATTTTCCTTTGTGCATCTTCAATTGCTTCCACTTCAATTTTAATGCAATCTAAATCTGATACGTTCCCTAATGGTATGGGTAATGAATCTGATCAATTAGGTCGTAATGTTATGGATCACCAACTACAAGTTGGAGCTTCGGGTAAATTTGATGGTTTCGAAGATAAATATTACAAAGGCAGAAAGCCTAGTGGTATCTATATTCCTAGGTTTAGAAACTTAGGCGGAGAATCTGACAGAAAAGATTATAAGAGAGGGTTTGGTTACCAAGGTAGCGCCTCTAGAGGTAATTGGGAAGAATCTATTGCTGAACTTTCTCATGGTAAAGATTTAAAAGAAGCAGTTTTAAAACCAGGTGGATGGACATTTGGTATGATGGGCTTTGGAGAAGTATTACCTTATGAAAACAACAGATTTACATTAGACTACGACAAATTAGATGATTGGGGTTTACCTACCGTAACATTTGATGCTGAGCTTCAAGAAAATGAACTTAAGATGCGTAAAGATATTTTAGAATCTGCTGTTGACATGTTAGAAAAAGCAGGTCTTAGAGATGTCCAAGGGTATGATAACGAAAGTGCCTTAGGTTTAGGTATTCATGAAATGGGAACTGCTCGTATGGGTAGAGATAGAAAAACATCTGTTTTAAATGGAAACAACCAACTGCATGATGTACCTAATGTATATGTAACCGATGGATCTTTTATGACCTCTGCAAGTTGCGTAAACCCATCATTAACTTACATGGCCTTTACGGCAAGAGCTGCAGACCATGCAGTTAAAGAACTTAAAAAAGGAAACATATAATGGATAGAAGACGCGTATTAAAAAATATGGGAATGTCACTTGGATATATGGTGGCCACCCCAACATTATTATCAATCGTTCAAAGTTGTAAGAGTGAACCAGCGATTAGCTGGACACCAGAATTTTTAGCTCCAAATGAAGGTGTTGTTCTTTCTAAATTAGTAGATATCATTTTACCTAAAACAGACACTCCTTCTGCTTCAGAAGTTCAAGTGCATGTTTTTATTGATAAATTTTCAAAAGAGGTCATGGAAAAGGAACAACAAGATTTCCTTAAAATGTCTATGAGTAAATTTATAAACAAAGCATTGGCTGATTCTGGTAAAGAAAATGCAGAAGACTTAACTGCTGAAGATTTAGAACCGGTTTTAGCAAGTTCATTAAAATATACCAAAGACCAACAAACTGAGATGTTTGAGTCTATAAACAGTTATACCGAAGCTATCGCAGAAGGTACAACTGGCGAATTAGATGATGAGGTTACAAGATTTGCTTTTGCAAACAATCTAAGGGGCATGACTATTTGGGGCTATAAGGTTTCTGAGTATGTAGGTGAAGAGGTTTTAGCCTATTTACCTGTGCCAGGTGAATATGTGCCTTGTGGAGATGTTCAAGAGCTTACTGGTGGTAAGGCATGGTCCTTATAACCAAATAATATTCTAACATTTAGTAGCCAAGAGCGTGAACTTTAATCGCTCTTGGCTATTTTTATTTAAACGTACTACTCATGAAAAGAAGAAGTTTTATCCAAAAATCTGCACTTAGTACTGGTGCCCTAACAATGGCTAGTACAATGACGTATGCCAACACGTTGACCAACACTACAAATGCGCATCAATTTAATTTGAAATACGCACCACATATTGGCATGTTCAAGCACCTTGCTGGAGATGACCTGATTGCTCAGCTTAACTTTATGGCAGACCAAGGTTTTACAGCTTTTGAGGATAATGAAATGCGTAAACGCCCCATAGAAGTTCAAGAAAAAATGGCTGATACCATGAAAAAACGTGGTTTAGAAATGGGGGTGTTTGTAGCACACGAAATATATTGGAAAACAGCAAATTTAACTTCAGGAGATTTAGATAAACGTAAAGAATTTTTAAACGATATAAAAAGCTCTATAGAAGTAGCCAAGCGTGTAAACGCTAAATGGATGACCGTAGTACCCGGGCATTTAGATTTGAAGCTAAGAATAGGTCACCAAACAGCTAACGTTGTTGAAAGCTTAAAACAAGCATCTGCTTTATTAGAACCGCATGGTATAGTTATGGTATTGGAACCCTTGAACTTTAGAAATCATCCAGGGTTATTTCTTACCGATTCGCCACAGGCTTATGAAATTTGTAAAGCAGTTAATTCTCCATCTTGTAAAATTTTGTTTGACATCTACCATCAACAGATTCAAGAAGGTAACCTAATTCCAAATATGGAAGCGGCTTGGTCAGAAATCGCATATATTCAAATTGGTGACAACCCTGGCAGAAAGGAACCGACTACAGGCGAAATAAACTACAACAATGTATTCAAATGGATTCATGAACAAGGGTTCAATGGTGTTTTAGGAATGGAACACGGTAATTCTAGAGATGGGAAAGAAGGGGAACTTGCCGTTATAGAAGCTTATAAAAAAGTAGATGACTTTCTATAAATTAAAACTATCATGTTTTAACATTTAAATAGTAAAAAGAAGAGTATAAAATGTATTTCATCGAATAAATAAGCATAATTCGATGAAATGCATTTTCAGTACGTAAGAAACAACCTACTTTTTCGTTTATTTGTATATGTCCCAATACCTACAAACATTACTCGTCTATGCCGGATTACTTCTGGCCTCAAAATTATCCTTTTATATCTATAAGGGGATTAAGTCAAATTCATTTGAATTACTACAAATGAAATTAATGGCTAAATGGTTTAATTTCAAAAATATACTAAAATTGAGTTTTCATAGTTTATTTAATGATACGATCAAGTTTCCGTAATCCAAAATGGAATTTTGCCCGTATATAACTTACACCCCTATACTTAAGCTATGGAAAACTACATTACAATATTGATGATATATGCAGCTGCGTTGATATTTACGACAGTATTAAAGCCTTATATTAAAAACGATAAATAAGATTCCCCTTACTTAACCTCGGCTTAGCCGTATATAAAAAAGACCCCTTAATTTGGGGTCTTTTTTATTCTCTTTTTTAAACTATACACCAATAACCAAGCGTAAGGTCATCTTTTCTTTAATGATAGCCTGTAATAATAGACCTATATTAAGTTTAAATTGTGTCAGTAACTTAGAAATAGCTCATTGAACCATTACCACTTAGATTTCAGTCACTTCATTTATTGGCACCTACTTATAATTTACTATTATCTAATAGTAAATTAAATGGCATTAACAATTGCCTTTGCTTGATAATAATACATTGGTAATTGACTATAACTTAAGTTGGTGGAACCTGAAATATCAGTACCGTAAACAGTGAGTATATTAGCCAATTAAGTTGCACTTCTTTAGGTAGAAGCCTTTAGAAATTAAAAAAAGTAGGTAATTCGATTGTGGAAATAAAAAATGTACGGCCCCACTAATGTTTCAATTATGAAAAATGCCCACCAAGTCTAATAAAGGTAGTTCCCCCGAAACCTTTTCTTAGAACGTAATCCTACGACAAGTCGTAGTTATACTTATTTTGGCGCTCAAACATTAGATATAAGATAACATACACTACCCTATAAAGAACCGTACTAAAGTTTAAATTTTTATATCAGCACTAAAAGAACCCTTGACATTCAAAGATTCTCCATTTGCATTTTCTAGTTGCACTTCTAACTTACCACCGACATTGTCAGCGTAGTTTTCAGTAATAGTAATATCCCCCGATTTCACAAAATATGGCAGCTCGCTAACAGTAGCTAAATCTGCAAAACCATAGACACCTCTAAAACTATTAATAAGGTGATCTAGCTTTTTTATTTTATATATTCCAGATGGCACACCACCCTGTTCTATTTTATTATTTGCAATTACAAATTCTAATTGTTGAATTTGATTGGCACCACATGTGGTGAAATTTAATACTAGCTTATCTACCTTGTTACCATGCTTATCTTCTTCCGTGCTATTTTCAAATATTGCACCCCCATCAATATGGAAACTTAAGTTCCCATCAACATTAAAACTACAAGTACCTAACTCCAAACTAGAATTATCACTAACACTTTTAGAACCACCTGACACCAAAACAAACGGTATAACCCCAAAGCAAAATACCTTTACAGACTTTCCTAAAAATCGAATCATTTTCAACATCGCTTGAAATAAGATTTATAGTTATGGTTTATCTATTTTATGTTTTTGATCATCAAATGCTATGGTTATCTTTTGGTTCAAATTTTTATCTTCTTTCATTAATTGAGAAGCAATCACTAAGACTACTATTAACAATGCCAACATAATGCTGCATTTTCTCATATCAATTTCTCTATAACCTATTGATGATCTTTGTTAAAGGTAATTTTAAGCTGAAAACACATTACCCTATTTTGTATAACCTGCACCTTTTTATGTATAAACGGAAGGCAAAAAAATTCTAAATTGAGCCAAATATAATATTTGTAGTATTTTTCTTTCTTTTTAATGTGATGGATGTAGATTTCACACCTTTAATCTAAAATATACCGATTACACTAAAATTACATCCATTGATACAAAATAGCATATGAAAGCAGTCCAAGCGCTTAATTTTTCATAACTTTCTAACTTGATACCCGATTTCTTATGCTACAAGCTGTAATAGTTGATGATGAAATTAAAGCACTACAAAGCTTAACATGGGAGCTTACTAATTTTAGTGATGAAATAAATGTTATTGCCTCGTTCACTAATCCAAATGAAGCACTTTCCTATTTAGATAAAAATACTCCTGATTGCCTTTTTTTAGATATAGAAATGCCAACTATGGACGGTTTTCAATTTATTAAAAAACTAACGAATAAGAATTTTCCGGTAGTTATAACAACAGCATATAATCAATATGCACTTAAGGCAATAAAAAGCCAAGCGTTAGATTATTTATTAAAACCGATAGATACAGATGATCTTGAGGAGACGATTGTAAAAATTAAAAAATTTAATAGTAAAAATTTCTCTGTTGAAAAACTAGAAATGGCTCTTTTAAACTATAATTCTAGGTCTGTCCATAAGCGAATCACCCTTAATACCGATGGTAAACTTTTATTTCTTGAAAGTGATGAAATTCTATATGCAGAATCCGACGGAAATTACAGTACAATTTTTTTAACGGATGGTCAAAAAATAGTGTTAACCAAAAAATTAAAAGAGGTCAATGATCTACTGCCCTCAGACTCATTTTTTAGAATTCATAATTCATACATCATCAATCTCAATAAAATAAAGGAGTTCTTGAAAACCGATGGATATGTCGTGTTGAAATCGAACCACAAAATACCAGTATCAAGGCAAAAAAAATCAGATTTTTTAGATATGTTATAAGCCATTAAAATGGTTTCCATACATCTAACAATTAAGCTTATTTTCAAAAAATATAGTGTATAAATCCAAGTACAAATTTCTATTTTTCATACTGTACACTTTAGTGCTCTCACACCTTAGTTACTCACAAGAAATACCTAATATTTTAAAGGAAAAAGTAGATAGTCTGCTAATGAAAAACCCAAAAACATGCCAAGAAATTGACAAGTTTTTAGAGCCCTTTAGCCACGACAGTATTTCTTTACGGTATATAGAAACCAAATCTATATCTAAAAAGTACTTAATAGGGCAAGCATATGCATTAAATCAATTAGGAAGTGTATATAGGGATTTAACTCAATACAATAAAGCTTTAGAATTTTATCAAAAAGCGTTAAGAGCATCTGTTGAAGCAGATAATATTGAGTTTAGAGTATATACCCTAAATATGATCAGCACTGTTTACAGACGTACAGAAGCTGTCAAATCTGCATTAGATTACAGCCAAGAAGCTTTAGAGCTAGCCGAAACTGTAATTGAACCAAAAATTGGTTTAAAAACAAGTATTATAACATCCCTAAACAGCATTGGCGGCATCTATCAAATGCTAGAACAATATGATCTTGCTATTGAAAAATATGAGAATTCAATGATTCTGGAAAAACAATTGGATGATAAGGCAGGTTTAGCGGTAAATCATCAAAATCTAGGTGAATGCTATGAATCTCAAGGGAAACTGGAATCTGCCTTAAATAACTTTAGAAAATCACTTGTGTATAACGAAATGGTTGGTTCTAAAAGAGGAAAAATAATATGTAATTATAGCATTGCTCATGTTTATGTCCATTTGGGTAAAGTAAACGAAGCAACCACTATTTTACAGAATAATCTACTAAAAGCAATTTCTCTTGGCGACCAAAAAATAATTACGACCATTTACATAAACTTAGGATGGTCATTAATACGCTTAGGAGACTATGACAATGCAGAAACCAATCTTGAATCTGGTCTTGCCTTGGCTAAAACTAATAATCTAAATGCAGAAATAGCAGAGGCAAATAAGTTTCTATCTGAGCTCTGGATCAAGCGTGATGATTACGAAAAGGGAATGAGCTACTTTAAGGAGTCTAGAAAGTATGAAGAGCGTATTACCAATTCACTCAATCTACGTTATGTGAATGATATGATTTTGCGTTACGAATCTCAAATGAGAGCTAACCAATTAGATCGTCTAGCAGAAGAAAATGAAACGGTGCGTTTAAAACTAAGGAAAAACAGGACGATGCTAATCATCATCGGTATTTTCTTGATATTACTCATAGGTATCTTATACATCTTATACCGCCAGAGCCAACTGAATGCAGATAAAAAGCTTTTAACTCTCGAACAGAGTATGCTGCGTAGTCAAATGAATCCTCATTTCTTATTTAATTCACTGAATTCCATTAAATTATATATTATAAATAATGAAAAAAAGAATGCTGTTCATTATTTAAACAAGTTTTCAAAACTAGTACGAAAGATATTAGAAGCGTCTTCTCAACGAGAGATTTCATTGGCAGACGAATTAGAAACCGTTGAGTTATATATGAACATTGAAAATATTAGATTCTCAAATGAGATTAATTTTAATATTCATATTAAAGATGATATTGACACACATAACATAAAAATACCATCGCTTATTCTACAGCCATTTTTAGAGAACGCCTTATGGCATGGACTATCTTCTAAAGATGGATCAAAAAATATAGATTTAGAGATTAAAAAAGGTAAAAACGGTTTTATAGAAATAGTTATTACAGATAACGGGGTAGGTAGAGATGCTGCAGAAAAAATTAAGGACAATAAGCTTTTAAAAAGAAAATCTGTGGGTATAGATATTACTAAGGAACGATTAGCTAATTTTTCTCGTGATTATGAAAATTTCTTCCATGTAGATATTATTGACAAATTTGATGACGACACCAAACCTACTGGCACTCAAATAGTCATATACATACCAACTATTTAAGATGATCTTTAGCAACAACCTCTAGCTCAGTATACCATTCTTCGCCAAATTTTCTAATTAGGGCTTCTTTAACGAATTTATAAACTGGCACTTTTAACTCATCACCCAAAGCACATGCAGGGTCGCAAATTTGCCATTTATGGTAATTAACCGCAGTAAGTTCGGTATACTCACGTACACGTATTGGATACAAGTGGCATGAAACAGGTTTCTTCCACTTAATCTTACCCTGGTTATATGCTTCTTCTATACCACATTTTGCAATCTTCTTTTCATCGAAAATAACATAAGCACATTCACTTCCGTTTACCAATGGGGTTTCCCATTCACCATCTTCACCTTTTACGAAAGCACCTTGATCTTCAATAACCGCAATACCTTCTGGACGTAGAAAAGGTTTAACTTTTGAATAAATATCAACCATGATTTCTGTTTCTGAATCTTCTACAGGCGCACCTGCTTCACCATCTACACAGCAACCACCTTTGCATGCGCTAAGGTTGCAAACAAAATCGTTTTCGATTATTTCTTCCGATACTATAGTTTTCCCTAATTGAAACATGACCTAATTTAAGGGGCGCAAGATACATTTTTTAAAAACCAATGGTCTCAGAAAATTTACGTTTATAAACATCCAAGTGCATATTTATAAACGTAAATTTGCAAAAAATTTGAAGGATGAAATTTCAATTTGATTTAAGAGAGATCGCTACTGCTAGTATGGTATTGTTTGCTGTTATTGATATTCTAGGTAGTATTCCTATTATCATTGGGCTTAGAAAAAAAGTAGGACATATTCAATCAGAAAAGGCATCTGTGGTTGCTGCCGTTATTATGGTAGCATTTCTATTTCTTGGAGAAGAGATTTTAAATTTAATTGGAATAGATGTAAATTCATTTGCTGTTGCCGGCGCGTTCATCATATTCTTTTTAGCTATTGAAATGATTTTAGGTATTCAACTATACAAAGATGATGAGCCTGAAAGTGCTTCAATTGTTCCAATAGCATTCCCCTTAATTGCAGGTGCTGGTACCCTTACCTCTTTACTTTCTTTAAGAGCCGAGTTTTTTGTAGAGAATATCATTATTGCAATTATCGTAAATATTATTTTTGTTTTTATCGTACTTAAATCATCGGTTAAGATTGAAAGAATGTTGGGTAAAAACGGAGTAAATGTAATTAGAAAAGTATTTGGAGTAATTCTTATGGCAATTGCTGTTAAATTATTCGCAGCTAACATTAATGAGCTTTTCTAGACCGCTAGAAGGTTGTATTTTTATAAAAACAAGTATATGAGCAAGAAAATATCCATTATTTTTATAGTAGTTGCAATAGGTCTTATTGCCTATAATGTAACCCTGGTGAATTTTGCAGACCCTTTTGAAAAAAATAGTACAATTGCCTTAATTGGAATTATGGCTTCGTTATGCGCTATAGTATTACTTCTGGTGTTTGTTACCAGTAAAAAGATTCAAGATAAAATCAACAAGGATTAATTATTGGCTTTTATCTCGCTAGATTCTTCTTGCTTAATAATGCCACCATCTAATTCTAGTACCTTTTGAAGCATGAGATCTTCATCGGCTTTTATTTTTGCGTGTATATTGGTATTAAACAATTGTTCTGCAATATTAGCCTTCAGAAACTGCTTTATACTTTTCTCATAGTCATAAAAATTCATCCTTAAATTTCTATCGACAGAGTATTCCACAAATCTTTCAAATAGAATATCGTCTACTTTAAAATCGTTCACAAATTCCTCTTGGGAGTATTGAGCGTATCTTTCACGATCATCTTCTAAATGTTCAAATACGAAAAAGGATAAAAAACCTAAATTATCCATACTCTCAACTGCTTCCTCTTCATTACTACCAATAGGCACAAAAACATCAGGGATAATACCTCCACCACCATAAACAACTTTTCCTTTAGGTGTTATAAATTTTAGTGAATCTGCTACTTTAATACTATCCACAGAAATCATTTCTCCACTATGAAATCTATCGGTAAAACGTTGATAATAGTCTTTAGTACCATTGGCATACGTTTTTTGAATACTTCTTCCTGTAGGCGTATAATACCTAGAAACGGTAAGCCGTACTGCCGAACCATCACCTAGAGCCATTTCTCGCTGTACCAAACCTTTTCCAAAAGAGCGCCGACCAACAATGGTACCCACGTCATTATCCTGTAATGCACCTGCAACAATTTCACTTGCAGATGCAGACCTTTCGTTGATTAGCACATAAATAGGCTTATCCTCAAAACTACCTTCATCCGTAGCGAAACTCTTGTTTATTTTACCTTTTTTGTTCTTAGTAAACAAGATAAGTTTACCATCTTCTAGAAACTCATCTGCCATTTCCTCTGCCATCCCTAAATAGCCGCCAGGGTTATCTCGCAAATCAAGCACTAATTTCTTAGCGCCACGCTTTTGCAATCTAACTAAGGCATCTTTAAACTCTTTATAAGTTGATTCGGCAAATCTATTTACTTTGATATAGCCAATGTCTTTAGTTAGCATGTAAAAAGCATCAACACTTTTTAAAGGAACAATACCGCGCTTTACCTTTACGTCAAATGTTCTATTTTCTGCTTTTCTAAATACTGTAAGATTTATAGAAGTACCTTCTTTACCCTTTAATTTATCTACAATAGTTTCACTAGGAAAATCTTTACCATACAAAGTGTCTTTATCTGCCATTAAGATACGATCTCCAGGTAGTATACCTTTTAAAAAACTTGGACCATCCTTAACCGTTTTTATAACTGCAATAGTATCGTGATATGAATAGAAGTTAATACCAATGCCCACAAAATCACCCTTCATATTTTCTGTAACACCAGACATTTCTTTTTCGGAAATGTAAACTGAATGGGGGTCTAATTTTTCTAAAATACTATTTACGGTAACATCAACAATACTATCGGTATTAACATCATCTACATATTCATAGTCAATGTAATCTATAAGCCTATTGAGTTTATCTTTTTTAGAATTAGTCGAGAAAAGACGTTCTGGAGAGTCACTAAAATTCAGTTTCCCGCCAATAAAAAATCCTAATGCAAGCGCAGAAGCGATAATTAAAGGAAATAGAGCACTGTATTTTTTATTCATCATTAGTGTAAACGTTAGATAGTAACATTTATTTCTGGCATGTGTTGTAATTCGACCCCAGCTTTTTCTAAAAACTGCAAACCAGAATCATCTTTATATCCAACTTGATACACTACACGTTTAATGCCAGATTGGTGTATAAGCTTACTACATTCTCTACAAGGTGATAATGTGATGTACAATGTAGCTCCTTGACAAGACTGCGTAGAACCAGCTACTTTAAGTATGGCATTAGCCTCTGCGTGTAAAACATACCATTTGGTATACCCTTCTTCATCTTCACAAAAATTTTCAAATCCAGTAGGTGTACCGTTGTATCCGTCAGAAATAATCATCCTATCTTTTACAATTATGGCACCAACTTGCTTTCGTTTGCAAGAAGATAACATACCCCACTCTTTGGCCATTCTCAAATAGGCCCTATCATATTTTAGTTGTTTTTCTTTCTTCATTTATAATAGGCTTTTAAAAAGCATATAACTCTAAGGTACCCGCTTTAAAAAGCAAGGCAATAACTTAGGCTAAAATTTAACAGTCTTAAAAAGGAAATGTTTCATAAAGTAATGGAAGTGTTATTAAAATTATTAAAATACTCCCCACCATTATGAATATGCTTTGTTTGACCTTTAAAATAGTTTGAATTACATATGCCAGTAGCAATACCAAGAGAACTATAATTACTTGAGAAATTTCAATACCGCCTGCAAAACCAAGTAAAGGTGCCAATTTATCTTCTGCTCCCATAATCATCATTTTAAAATAATTTGAGAATCCAAAACCATGTATTAATCCAAAAAAGCCTGTTACAAATACATGGAACCAAATTGTTCGATCTTCTTTCTGATCATTACTATCAACCAAATTGAACAACGCTGTACTTACTATGGTTACCGGAATTAAAAACTCGATCCAGCTAGCTTCTATTACTAGTATCTCATAAACAGAGAATACTAATGCCAAACAGTGGGTAAAAGTAAAAACGGTAGCCAACAACAATACGTTCTTCCAACTTTTAAAAGTAAAAGGAAGCGCCAAGGCTGCTAAAAATAATATATGGTCATAAGCATTAATGTCTAAAACATGCTGTAAACCCAATTCTATATAAAACCAAAATTCTTGCATTATACTATCTTTAAACGATTATTCCCTTAATTTAAACCTCGCTCTTTTTGTATCGTCTCGTAAGCTGTCTGTACCTGTTTAAACTTTTCTTCGGCACCTTTTTTTATGGCTTCATCTTGCGTGTTAACTCTATCTGGGTGGTATTTTTTTGCCATTTCCCTATAAGCTTTTTTAACCTCAGCATCTGTAGCAGATTTTGCAATGTCTAAAATCTTATAAGAGTTATTAGCAGACTTCACAAACATTGCCTTAATACTATCAAATTCATTTAGGGGTACTCTAAGGTAACCAGCAATTTCACGAATCTTTTGAATTTCAGGATTACTAATACTACCATCTGCCTGCGCTATACCGAATAAGAAATGAAGCAGTTGTAAACGCACCTCGTATCGTGTACGCTGTGCCAAAAAAGTACATACCTTTTGTGCAGATATCTGTCCTTTTTTATTTATTTCGTTAAAGCTTCTAAAAATTGCATTTGCTTTATCCTTACCATATGTACTCACAAAATACTGACGTACATAATCCATTTCTGACTGACTTACCTGCCCATCTGCCTTAATAACAATGGAACATAACGATAGTAGATTAAGCTCAAAATCTGCAGCTGTTACATTAGGTCTTGTATAGTCTTCAAATACACTACGTGCATTACCTTTACTAGAGCCAAAAAAATTATCTATAATACTACCGGCAAAGAAGCCTAAAACCGCCCCGGACAAACCTCTTATAAAAAAACCAACTACGGCCCCCAACCATTTTATCATTTCGTATTCTCAATTTGGCCAAAGATAAAATATTACCAGTAGAAAGTTAGGCCAATGAAAAGTTAAGGTGTAGATCACTCCTACGACTAATTGATTATCTTTGTAATAGATTAATTAAAATTAAAAATTATGTACCCTGCAGAATTAGTAAAACCAATGAGAGATGATCTGGCTTCTGCCGGATTTGAAGAATTATATACAGCGGATGCAGTAGCAAATGCAATCAACAAGGAAGGAACAACTTTAGTAGTTGTTAACTCTGTTTGTGGTTGTGCAGCGGCGAATGCAAGACCTGCGGCTAAAATGAGCCTACAGAACGATAAAAAACCAGACTTTGCAGTTACTGTATTTGCTGGTGTAGATAAAGAAGCTGTTGATGCGGCAAGAAATCTTATGATTCCTTTTCCTCCTTCTTCTCCTTCTATGGCATTATTTAAAAATGGCGAACTAGTTCATATGATTGAGCGTCACCATATTGAAGGTAGACCAGCGGAGATGATAGCTCAGAATTTAGCACAAGCTTACGACGAGTTTTGTTAAAATTTTTAGCTTAGGCTATATTCTAATAAAATAATAGGATTAAAAAACCGCTCTAATAGAGCGGTTTTTTATTTTTGTAATATGCAGAAGTTGCTTTCTTATATTCTTACGCCATTTTTTTTCGTGTCCTTTGGGCTATGTTTACTTATTTTTCACCCTATACAATGGTTGGGTTTTAAAATATTTGGGTACGGCGGATTAAAGCCTGTAGTTAGTAAGTTGAATTATTGCCTAATGCGTAGTACTAACATCTTAGGAACTACATACAGGTTTACGAACAACTTTGACTTACCTACGGACAGGCCTTTGATAATTGTCACCAATCATCAAAGTATGTACGACATACCACCTATAATTTGGCATATGCGAAAGCACCATCCAAAATTTGTAAGTAAAAAAGAATTAGGAAAAGGTATACCTAGTGTATCATTTAACCTTGTTCATGGCGGTTCTGCGCTTATTGACCGTAATGATGGCAAGTCTGCTTTAATTGAAATAGGTAGGCTAGGTAGCTATATTGAAGAACATACGAGAAGTGCAGTGATATTTCCCGAAGGAACACGAAGCAGAGATGGGCACCCAAAGGCATTTAAACCCATGGGACTTAAAATGCTTCTTAAAAAAGCACCATCAGCATTGATTGTTCCTATCAGTATTAATAATTCGTGGAAGCTTGTGCGTTTTGGGCAGTTTCCAATGGGTTTAGGTGCAAAAGTTCAATTAGATGTACAACAACCCATTGAAAATAATGGAAACTATGACGAACTAATCAAACAAATAGAAGCTTCCGTAGTTAGCGGGATAAATTCCTTTAAATGACCAACTCAGAAATTGTAGAAGAAACCATAACCTTTGTCAAAGAAACTTTAAAAAATGCCGAAGGAGGGCATGATTGGTTTCATATTCAGCGCGTTTTTAACAACAGTATGTTAATCGCAAAAGAAGAGGAAGATGTAAATATATTAGTCGTAAGTCTTGGTGCTCTTCTTCATGATATTGCTGATGCAAAATTTAATGACGGTGACGAATATCTTGGACCTAAAATGGCTGAAGACTTTTTACTAAGCCTTGGCGTTCCAAAAAGAACCATAAATCACGTAACTAATATTATCAAGTACAGCTCATTTAAAGCTAGTTTAACCGACGGTAAGATGAAGAAGAAACTATTCTCATCTAAAGAGCTTAAAGTAGTACAAGATGCTGACCGTTTAGACGCAATTGGTGCAATTGGTATTGCACGCGCATTTAATTATGGAGGATTTAAGAATCGAGCCCTCTATGACCCGAGTATACCACCTAACCTAGACATGACCAAAGAGGAGTATAAAAAGTCTGAAGCGCCAACAATAAATCACTTTTACGAAAAACTATTATTGCTACAAGACAAAATGAATACGGAAACAGGAAAACACCTTGCAGCAGAACGGCACCAATATATGATTGACTTTCTAGAGCAGTTTTATCAAGAATGGAATCCTTTAAAAAATCTAAGCTAGTTTTATCATTTATCAAAAACACAGTATATAAAAAAGGGTCTCAATTTACATTGAGACCCTTTTTAAATTTTATATCGTAATCTTATTTCTGTGGCAACTCTCTTGTTAACCAACCACTTCTACTTGCCGTAACGATAGCATAAGGAGTAATCCAAAATAAACCGAACGTAAAAAGCACGCTGTAAGAATATGCCCAAATAGACTCTGAAAAAGAGTATCTTTTTGCATAAAATAGTACTGGAAAAGTTGATAAAACCAATATACTTACGAAAGTAGAACTTAAGAATAATAATGGATGTGTAAGTACAAATACCAACATGAATAACACAAATGGGTAACAAAGTACAATTCTTGAGAATTGGCTAAAGAATAATAATCTTGTACCTGCTTTTGGCCCTTTTCTAAAGTTTGTAAATACATACTTAGACATTTGAATGTTCTCACGTACATTACTTCTACCCCATCTAATGAACATTTTGTAAAGTCCTTGATATTTTTCAGGAACATTAGTATAAGCAAATGCATTTCCTTGAAACAATACGTGGAAACCTTGCTTTAAAATCATGTTTGTCATTGCTCTATCCTCACCAATATCTGAAGCTTGACCCATGAACGTTTGATTAATCCACGCATCTAAACAAACGAATACCGCAGTAGCTCTATAAGCTGCTAAAGCACCTGGAGTACATAAAACTGAATTTAAAGTACTTTCAGATGAACGTACAAACTCAAAACTAAGTGCAAAACTTACGTCTAACATCTTAGGTAGAATCTTGTCATTATTTAAAACACGAATGTTACCTGCAACAGCACCACAATTTTCATCTACTATAAATGGACTAACTAAGTTTCTTAAGGTATCCTTATCAACTATAGAATCACTATCAACCGTTACAAATATCTCACCTGTACCTTCATTAAAACCTCTATATAATGCGTGACGTTTACCCATGTTCCTAGGTTGCTGACATACAGAAACTCTATCCCCTAATTCTTTCTTAGCTTCCAACATCCAGTTCCAAGTATCATCTTTACTTCCATCATCGATGGCTAATAATTGAATTTTGTGCTCTGGATAATCACTTTCAGCCAAACTCTTTAAAGTTGCCCAAACTTGTTTTCCTTCATTGTATGCCGGTACAATTACTGTAACAGTTGGTAATTCTTCGTCTGTTACCGATGGTATTGCTTTGTATTTTAAGAATCTTATAAAAGTGTATATGAAAAAGGTCAATTTAAAAACGAAAAAAGCAGCCGCTACAATCATGAAAATCAATCCAATCATTGTGCTTCTTCTCTCTAAATGTAATTGAGTAAAATCGTTTTGTAATATATAAGCTAAATAAGCTGAACCGAACATTAGCACGAAGGTGCTTCCCATTACGAAAATACCCCATGCATTGGCATTTTCAATTAGATGTTTGATTCTAGAAAAGAAAGGTTTCTTCTCGGTTGTTTTGGTATTGTTTTTTAACGTGTTCATATCGTTTTTGGTAGTGTTCTTGGTTTTCATAAATGGTTCTAATATTTATAACATTCCACCTATTTACGGACGTATTGCACTTTTGGACTTTATTTTAACAAAAGTTTTCAAAGATTTTTCTAGCACTTAACTATTGCATGCCATTAAATTTTAACATGCTAGTTTGAAACAGCAAATTATTGACTTATTCCAAATATTTCTCTCATTTTCATGCAGTTATACCAATTATTTAGGAAACACCTCGTTTTAGCCTATATTTAAAAAACATAAATATATTTTAGATGAAACACCTATTTCTCCTACTACTTTTAACCGTGTCTTTAGGGTATGGACAAAACGATGAAGAATCGATTATTTCACTTCTTGAGAAAGAATCTGCCACTTGGCGTTCTGGTGATGTAGCAGCTCATGCAGATTGCTGGTCAATACAACCATACAGTAGAATATTTGTATCAACATCAGATGGAAATAGTATAGATGTACCGCCAGCAATGATGATCAATCCTCCAGAAAACATGATGGGTCAAGGTGGGACATCTAAGAATTCTAATTACAAAATGAATATTAATGGTAATCATGCATGGGTTAGTCATAATGAGGAATCAACCAATACAGAAGGAGTTAAAACTTACACTTATGAAATACGTATTCTAGAAAAAATAGAAGGAAATTGGAAATTGGTAGGTCAATCTATTCACCCAAGAAAAAGGAAATAGTTTTAAAATAATTTTAATTGACCGTCTTTATATGACTCGTGTAAACTGGTATTTAGTTTAGGAAAGTTTCTGCCTTTAAAATATTTACGTTTCGCCAAACGAACCATATCATGAATTTGAGTAGCTATTACACCCTCTCCTCTACCTCGCACACCATATCTGCTATCGTTTAAAGAACCTCCGTGACAATCTTGAATTTGATGCAATACTTTTTCTGCTTTATCCGGTAGTGTTTTACGAATCCAATCTGTGAATATTTCACCAATAGCTCCATTTAATCGTACTACAGTAAATGCCATAGAAACAGCACCATTATCAGAAACTGATTTTGCCAAATTCAATATTTCATGACTGTTTATGCCAGGAATAATTGGAGCTAGCATCGCATTCACCGGAATACCAGCCTCTGACAGTACTTTAATAGCTTCCAGCCTTTTTTTTATAGTTGTAGTTCTCGGTTCTAGTATTCTTCTTGTTTCCTCAGATAAAGAGGTAACGGAAATATTTACTCCAATTAATCCATGTGCATTTAATTCCTTAAGAATATCTAGATCCCGTAAAATAAGAGCATTTTTGGTGATGATACCCACGGGGTGTCTATACTTTAAAAACACCTCTAAACATTTTCGAGTTAATTCAAACTCCCGTTCAGCTGGTTGGTAACAATCCGTATTCCCAGACATTACAATGGTACAAGCCTTCCAATTTTTACTTTTGAGTTTCGCTTCTAGAAGTTTTGGAGCATCGTGTTTTACTAAAATTTTACGTTCAAAATCTAATCCGGCACTGTAGCCCCAAAATTCGTGTGTATTTCTGGCATAACAATAAATACAACCATGCTCACAACCTTGATACATGTTCATAGAGTAACTCATACCCACATCTGGGCTAGTTACTTTATTCACTATCGTTTTTGGAAAAATGGGAATGTATTGGGTTTTATTTCTGTCGGCAACCTCCCCTTCTACACGGCAGAATTCCAGAAAATCATCTCGCGTTTCAAAACTGTATGCAGAGAATTTGTTATTCGTGTTTTTTTGAGCACCTCTGCCCTTAACCGGAGAACCAGAATTCATTAATATTAGGATTTATTCCAAAATTATGGAATAAATCCTAATATTATATTTATTTAACACCTACTTGAACTAGTTGTTTTTTAGTTCCTCTTTTAGCGTAGAACATTAATTCATCATTTTTACGATCAATGTATGGCACAGAAACCATTAAAGGTAAACGAGCTTCTGTATCATCTATAACCTTACTGTATTTCATGTGTCCGTTTTCATCCAATCGTATTAAGAAAACATTTCTGTTTCTACTTAAACCTTGCTTAAACATTATACGGTCATCGCTAAGTTGTTGTGGATTTTCTGAAGAGGTACTTATAAAAAAGTATGTTGTATTATTTTTAGTGTAAGCGCTGTAAGATGCATAAGCACCGTCACCTTGGGTAACTTCAGTTTTGTTAATGTTTCTTGCCCAAACCAAATCTCCAGTTACACTTAATTTTGCGCTAATAATATCGTTATGGTGATATCTAGTCACCATTACACGACCTCCACTAGAGTTAGACTGTATGCTATTACTGGTAAAATATTCTTCGGCGTTAAAAAGGATGTTTCCTTCATTGGTAATATCCATACCCTTAAATACTAAATCTTTAATAGCCTTATCTTCTTCCCTTCCAAACTTATCCATCATAAATTGTTCTGAAAACGGATTAAATTTTTCGGTTTTGATTTCTAAAGATTTTGAATCTAAATTAAAGAATGAAATACCATTATATCGATTATCCTTTCTATCGGCATAAAACCCTATACAAAGTAGTTCGTTACCTCTGAAAATCGGTTTTAGCGCTTCTGGGAATTTACCCGGAGTATAGAAAGATTGTATACTTCGACTGGAGTTAGAAATTCTAACCATTTCATATTGAAACTTACGTTCTGTTGCATTAAAACGTTTTTTCTTGAAGTAGGCTTTACCTACTAAATACACATTCTGTAAATCTTTAGAGAAAGCTATATTTTCAAAAGCATAGTTCTTTTCCTCTACTTCATCAGAAAAATCGTGCTCCATTAACTTGTTCAAATTAGCATTGAACACGTGTATAATACGCTGGTCTACTTTTCTCTTCTTATAATGTGTAGTTATAGCGAATGCAGATTTTTCATCATTGAACAAAATAGATGTTGTAAACCCAGATGAGAAATTTCGATTATAAAAATTTCTATCTAAAGGTTGTTCGACAGGATCAGATTCAATAGATAGAATAGTTTCTTTAGTAAATTGAAATTGAGAAAACGGGCTTCTATGAACCTCGTATTGGTAACTTCTGTTATTATAGTTGTACTCTAAGAACAATAGGTACACTTGACCGTTTGTAACGTACGCATCTATAAAATTGGCATTTTTCAACTTATAATTATACTCAGAAACCAGTTCTAAATCTTTATTGTAATGCTCAATAAAATATCCTTTAGGTTTTAAAACAATTCCTGTATAATATGCACGAACCACAACTGTGCCTTCTTTTCCATCATCTGCGATGGCAAGCATGTTTGAATATCGATATTTATCGTGGAATTTTTCGCCAATGGTATAAGAAACAAGCTCTTCTTGAGCAAAAGAGCTTAAAGCATTGATGATGAATAGGAATAAGAAAGCGCTACGTTTTAACATAACCAGTTTGGTTTATGTCATGAACCCGGAAAATCTGCTTTTCTTTTTTCTAAAAATGCAGTAGTACCCTCGGCAAAATCATCTGTTCCAAAACAGGCGCCAAAAGCTTCAATTTCCTGCTCATAACCATTTACAGTATTCTTAAAACCAGCATTTACTGCTTTTATTGCATGAGAAATGGCAACAGATGAGTTATTGGTTATTCTTGATATTATTTTATGGCATAGTGGCAGTAATTCTTCTTGTGTAGTTACGTGGTTTACCAAACCATAAGCATGTGCCTGTTCTGCCGAAATCATACCTGCCGTCATAATCATTTCCATAGCCCTGCCCTTGCCTACTAACTGAGGTAAACGCTGTGTACCACCATAACCAGGTATTACCCCTAACGACACTTCTGGAAGTCCCATTTTTGCATTATCGCTTGCAACTCTAAAGTGACATGCCATTGCCAATTCTAGTCCGCCACCTAAGGCAAAACCATTAACCGCAGCAATTACAGGAGTATTCAAATTTTCAACAAAATCAAACAATTGCTTTTGACCTTTTGCCGCTAATTTTTTTCCTTCCTTTTCACTAAAGTCCGAAAACTCTGAAATATCTGCACCTGCTACAAATGCCTTTTCACCACTGCCCGTTAAAATGATAGCTTTAATTTTTTTATCCTTTTGCAAATCCTTAAATGCATCGTGCAATTCACCTATAGTTTCCTTGTTTAGAGCATTCAATTTATTTGGACGATTAATTGTAACGATTGCAGTTGACGCATCTTTATTAATTAAAATAGTATCGTATGACATAGCAGTAGTTTTTTAATTTTATAAATTCTCTTTTGGAAATTTTACACAAAATACAGTTCCTTTTCCTAATTGAGATGTGAATTTGATAGTTCCTTTATACGTTTCCACAATATTTTTCACCATTCCCAATCCTAATCCCATTCCACTGGTTTTGGTAGTAAACTTAGGTTCAAAGATTTTTTCTTCATTATCTTTTTCAATACCGTGCCCATTATCGGCGACCGATATTTTAACCATATCACCCTCCGATGCTACACTTACCAAAACTCTTGGCGACTCCACATCCGGCACAGCCTGTATGGCATTTTTAACCAAATTAGTAACTACCCGTATAAGTTGTGTACGGTCTAATTTCGCAATAATTTCTTCTTCGTCGGTTATGAAATGAATATAATCTTCATTGAAAATATCTATTGCCAATTTTACAATTTTTACCACATTTAAGGTTTCATTTTGTTGCGCAGGCATTTCTGCAAAATTGGAAAATGCAGACGCAATGCTACTCATGGTATCTATTTGCTGAATTAAGGTGTTAGAATACTCTTTTAATTTATCATGAATTAGCGGGTCGTTTGGGTCAAACTTACGCTCAAAACTCTGTACAGTTAAACGCATAGGAGTTAGTGGGTTCTTAATTTCGTGCGCTACTTGTTTCGCCATTTCACGCCATGCTTGTTCCCGTTCGCTACGAGCTAATTTCACAGCACTTTGCCCTAGCTCATCAATCATACCATTATAAGCAGCAATTAGCTTTTCTATTTCTTCCCCAGGATTGTCTATGTAAATCTTTTTATTTTGTTTACTTAGATTGGTACGCCCCATCATAGTCGAAATAGTTTCTAATGAACGGGTAATGTATTTAGATATAATAAAAGCGAATGCAATAGCCAATAATAGCATTAATAAATACACCCCAGACAAACGAAATAAAAACTCTTTCAATTCATAATCGTTGAAAGAATTGTCTTCAAAATAAGGCAGGTTGAGAATACCTATAGGTTTAAACTTTTGATCCGCGATATAGGTAAATGAAGCTTGATATTTATCACCTGCCAAAGCATTTTCACGCACATAACGTTTATCCGGACTTATCTCTAATTTGTTCAACACCTCAGAATCTAAGCACATAGAAATAGAATCGTTGGCAAATTTTGGTCGCGAACTTTTTATGAGTTCGCCTTCTAAACTATAGATATTGAAATTCATGTTCTGCACTACGGCAATCTCATATATCTCGTTCTTGAAAATTAAATCTAGGTTTTCGGTTGTAACAGGGTAAGTGGTTTTTTGAATAGCGAGGTCAATACTTTGTCGTATTTGTTCCTCTTTACGTTCCATTCTATTCTCGTGGTAATCCTTAGACTGCTCGCGGTATTGATACACCGTTACACCAGCAATTAATACCGATGCTATAAGCACCAAAAATATCATGGATAAGAAAATGCGTGACCGTAAAGATACCCTCGTTAACAAGATTCTGTTATTTCGTTTAAAGTTAGCAAATATCGAACCAAAACATATGAATTGTCAAGTACAAACAAAAAATACAAATTTAATGAGTGAATTAATATATTAACTATGATATAAAGTTTGTAACTTATATACCCCTAACATACATTTTTATATAAATGCAATACTTTAGTATTCAATTATAAACAGAAGAAATAATTTATATTATCGTACCACATTTTGTTTTTTAAATTTTCAAAATAGCGTACAAATACTTTGTTATGACTTGTTCTTACTAGAGGGTAGCCTAAAGAACTACTTGGTCAATTAATGTAATTATAATCTGAAATTGACCAATGAAGAAATTAGCACATAATTACAACAGTGTAACTTATTAGCAACTAGAGTAATCCATTATATAAACAAATCAAAAATTGAAAGTAATTTCTTACATTTATTTACGTTAACACTAAGCATATCTTTAAAGGTTCGGCATGACGTCAAAATACTATTTTAGGTTTATTTCCTTTTTTATTGTTATTCTTTCTTTTTGTAGAGTACAATCTCAATATTCAGAACCTCTTAGCTTTCAGCATATTCAAGACGGTATGTCGCAAAGTACCGCTACCGAACTTTTAGAAGATAGTTTCGGTTTTATCTGGATAGGCACTCGTAATGGGCTTAACCGATACGACGGTAAAGACTTTGAAATATATAGCAAAAGTTTAGATGGTAAAACTGGTCTTAACCACGAATATATTAGGACCTTATATGAAGATGGTCAAAATATTATAATCGGCACAAATGAAGGCCTAAGTCTTTATAATCGCAGTTTAAATATTATAACTCCCTACCCATTCAAGAATGAAGGTACTTCGATTAAAAATATAGTATTTGAAACAATAGTTAAAAAAGATGGTATGCTTTGGCTAGGTGCCGAGTCTAGAGGTCTTTATAGATACGAGTTAGAAACTGGTGAATTAAAGCATTTTCCACCTCCAAATGAACACGTAAACCTTAAAAATCCTAGATTAAACAAAGTTGTAAAAATAGAGATTTTAGATACTGACCGAATACTTATTGTTTTCACTTATAACACTCTAGTAATAAATCATGACATGGATGTCATAAGCGATATTCAAGAAACTGAGGAAATTATCAGCGGCATTGGGGCATCAAAAAACACCTATCTACTAGGATCAGGCATGGGCTCTTTATATAAACTAATAATAGATGGTACTTCCACCTTTATTACCAATGCAAAAGATATTAGCCCTGGTTTTGCTATTCGATCTTTAGAAAAAAACTTAGATAATGAACTTTGGATTGGCACTGAAAACAACGGTCTATATATTTATTCAAACGACTTAGATTTTATTAGACATATTCAATACAGTGTTACAAGACCTAATTCTCTTTCAGGTGATTCTATTTGGTCCTTGTTATGTACACGCAATGGCACAATGTGGATTGCCCCATACAGAAGTGGACTTAATGTCTATGATAAAGATTTTTTCAAATTTCAACATGTAAATTCTGACCCCTTCAACCCCAAATCATTAAGTAATAAATTAGTAAACTGCTTTGTCGAAGATGAAAAAGGTAATTTATGGATTGGAACAGATGGCGGCGGCATAGATTACTGGAACAGATCTTTAGATACATTCGACAACTACTCATTAAAGGACAAAACATTTAACAGCAATGTAGTGCTCACAATTCTACAGACGAAAGAAGATGAATTATGGGCAGGAACATGGACTCATGGTATAGCCGTTCTCAATACCAATAACAAAAAATTTAGAGTATTAACTGCAGAAAATTCATTTTTAAAATCGAATATAATAATTGACCTTTTAAAGGATAAAAAAGGAAGAATTTGGATTGTAAACTACTTCTCGGGAGTACAAGTGTACGACCCTGCTACAGATACACATGAAAACATAACTCTTAAGTCAGAGATAGATAAAACTGACATTAATTCATTATATCAGATATTCGAAGACAACCAAGGTAACATTTGGATAGGAACATTAAACTCTGGTTTATTCAAGTTGACCGAAAATAACGAAACATGGTCAAGTACCCACTACCATACCGGTAATAGCCTAAGCAATCGATTCATTAATGCAATAATTCAAGATAACGAGAATACACTTTGGGTGGGTACTCAAGGAGGTCTAAACAAGTATTTACCCGAAACCGATTCCTTTCTATCTATAACAAAATCAGATGGCTTAAAAAATGATGCTATTAAAGGAATTATTGATGATAAAGATAAATACCTATGGTTAAGTACAGAAAATGGCATTATTAGGTATGATACTCATACAGGAGAAACAATTAACTATGATGTAGGCGACGGGTTACAATCTAAAGAATTTATAGCAAGCTCGTCTATTACCACTAATAAAGGGGAGTATATATTTGGAGGTATCAACGGATTTAACATATTCACTTCCAGCGAAGTCGAAAAACAAAAAGATAAACTTACATTATTTGTTTCGGGACTAAAAATCTTCAACCAACCTGTATTACCCAATGACGATTTTGGTGTATTAAAAAAGGATATCTCTCAAGTAGATTCTTTAACCTTTAATTATGATCATTCGGTAATCAATATTGATTTCAAGGCCCTTACTTTTAGACATCCTGAAAGTGTAAATTACGCCTTTTACTTAGAAGGTTTTGAAAAAAATTGGAATTATGTAGGCAACAAACCAAGTGCTACATATACAAACTTAAGCCCTGGAGAATACACGTTAAAGATTAAATCTACCAATTCAGACGGGGTCTGGATCGATAACGAAAAAGATTTATACATTACAATTACACCTCCTTATTGGCAAACCTGGTGGTTTAAGTCCTTAATCATTGCACTAGTTTTATTACTATTCTATATAGCCCATTATATTAAACTGAGAAATATTAAAAAAAATCAACGAAGACTAGAATTAAAGGTAGCGGAACGGACAAAAGAGTTAGAATTTCAAAAAAATAAACTCATAGAAGCTGCAAGTAATTTAGAATCAAAAAATGAGGAAATACAACGATTTACCTATGCGGTTTCTCACGATTTAAAAAGTCCATTAAATAATATAAAAGGACTCGCCAGTCTTATACCTATAGAAATTCCGATTAAGGAATATCCAAATATAGAAGAGTATCTGAACCTTATTAATATTTCATGTACCAATATGAACGAATTAATTTTGGATATTACCGAAATTGCAAGACTCGGTAAAATCGAAAATAAAAATGAGTTATTAAATACTAATGAAATATTAGATTTATCAAGAAATCTCATAAAGAGTAAGCTAAAAAAGGAAAATATAGCACTTAATATTGCAGAAAACTTACCCGACATTTTTGGCGACCGTAATAGAATTATCCAAGTTTTTGGTAATTTCTTAGACAATGCAGTTAAATATATGGGAGACCAACCAAATCCCGTCATATGTGTAGAGTACGAGGATAATGGTGAAACAAATAGCTTCTTAATACGTGATAACGGATTAGGTATGAATGAACGCGCCTTAAAAAAACTCTTTACACCTTTCGAGCGTTTTCACGAGAATATAAAAGGAACTGGTTTAGGTCTTTATATGGTTAAACAAATAGCTGTAAACCATGGTGGAACCATAATTGCAGAATCTGAGGGTGAGGGAAAAGGAACAACCTTTAAACTTATTCTACCTAAAGCCAAAATTGCCGCGCAAAAAGCTAAAAAAACATTGACATCTTAGAACTAAAAAGTTTAAGATCTGTTATGCTTCTGGGTTCTTGTTTCTAATTCTCTTATAGAGCTTAATCCCTAGCATTAATAATACACCTAATACAATGATTCCTACGACTCCAAAAATCCAGTTGAAGGTATGTTTTAGCATTACAAGGAAGACGATAGCAAAAAGAATAAGAGTTGCACCTTCATTCCACATACGCATGTAGTTAGAAGTATATCTAATATCATCGCGCTGAAATCTTTTAAAAATTTGATGGTTCTTTAAATGGTATAAAATCAATAATAGCACAAAACCAAGTTTTACATGCATCCAAGGTTGTGTTAACCAACCAGGATAAATGACAAGCAACCAAATAGCAAAGAATATTGCTAAAACTGCAGATGGCCAAGTAATGATAAACCATAGCCGTTTGGTCATTAACTTTAATTGCTTTGAAAGAATTTCCTTTTCAGGAGAAAGTTTCAAATTGGCTTCAATGTGATAAATGAACAATCTAGGAATATAAAAAAGCCCTGCAAACCATGTTATTACGAAGATGAGATGCAGGGATTTTATATAATTGTAATACTCGCTCATAATGCTCAAAGTTCAAACTTTTGAATCAAGTTCAAAGTTAGCAAAAGCGAATAGATTCTATGTTATAATCTTACAGCTCCAATTCCGGTATTCCAAAGCACCTTGTTGTATGTAGGAATAGCGGTATTTATAAACTGATTACCTCTAGCTTTTAAACCCGACCATTGTACGTCTAATTCAGCTTTACGCTCTTTACTAGACCTATTCAATCTAGGAATACTACTATTGGTCTGATTGATCATAAATATATACTCAGCCGTAAATTTATTCGAGAAATTTTCAACATCGTCATAAGCTTGAGATTTGCGTTGTACCATGTCATTATCCCATGCTTTCATATCTGCCAGTAATTTCTCTCCTTCTTTTTTAACTTCAGCGTCTGTAACTTTCGTCAATACCTCAGTCAACTCTTTTTGAACAGCATATAACTGATTAACCATGCTATGCATTGAAGTCAATTCAGCCTCTGCAATGGTCATAAAAGTATCAAAAGCTTCATATTGCCCTGGTTTAGTTTCATAAGTAGGCAGCTCTTTTATCATTCCTGTAGTAGAAACTTTTTGACCATCGACACTTAGAGAAAAGGTATACGAACCCGGTGAAACCTTATGTCCACTAAAACCTGCCTCAATATAAACACCTGGTATACCTGGCATAATTGGGTATTTCATATCCCAAACAAAACGGTTTAATCCTTCTTCTTTACTTAAAACCGGTGCAGGTGGAGCACTACCGCCGTTATGAGGTTTATAACTAGGGTCTTTTTCTGAGGTTATAGTTCTAATGACTTTTCCTTTAGCATCTGATATTTCTAAAGTTATAGCTGAACTATCCTTTAGTTTTGGAAGCTCATAGTATAACACAACACCATTAGCAGGGTTGATACCTTCAAAATCATCGCTACCCGTAAACTCATCAGAATTACCACTTAATGGGCTACCCCAAGAACCATTATAAGCAACTTTAGGTTTCAAAATTTGAAGCCCTTTTTTAGAAGGTTGATATTGACCTAAGGCAACAATATCATCAAGAATCCAAAATGAACGCCCCGATGTGGCAACGACCAAATCACCTTTATGAACTTTTAAATCTGTTATTGGGGTCTTTGGTAAATTCAATTGAAACGGTTCCCAAGATTTACCACCGTTCCAAGAAGCATATATTCCTTTTTCAGTACCTGCATATAACAAGTCCTTTTTAAACTCGTCTTCTCTAACTACACGTGTAAAAGCACCGTAAGGGATTCCTGAGTTTATTGCACTCCATGTTTTTCCATAATCTGTCGTTTTATAAAAACCTGGCGTATAATCATTAAACTTATATCTAGTTGTAGCAATATAAGCTGTTGCAGGATCATGAGGAGAAACCTCAATCGCATTTATCAAACACTCTTTTAAACCTTTAGGCGTTACATTTTCCCATGTTTCCCCTCCGTTTTTTGTCAAGTGAACCAATCCGTCATCGCTACCTGTCCAGATATATCCTTTTTCGTGTGGAGATTCTAAGATATAGGCTAATGTTCCGTAATTCTCGGCACCTACCGCCTCATTGGTATATGGACCACCACCGTTACCTTGTTTTGCATCGATATCGCGTGTTAAATCTGGAGAGATTTTATCCCAAGTTTCACCCATATCTCTAGTTCTAAATACAAATTGGGCTCCATGATAAAAAGTCCCGAGTTCATGAGTAGAAGCTATAATAGGTGCATTCCAATTAAACAAGTATTTCATGTCTCTCGCCTCACGACCTAAATATTGAATAGGAGCTTGCATTATTTGAGTAGCAGCTTTAGACTCCATATCCATAACTTCAACAGTCCCTAAATATTGACCGCCCATAACATATCTTGGATTATCTGGATCAAAAGCTAAAAATGCACTTTCACCACCTGCAGAATCTGTCCAATCTCTAGTGGTAATACTACTGCTACCGGTAGATAAACTTGCTATTCTTACTGATCTATTATCTTGCTGACCACCATAAATATTATAAGGAAATAAATTATCTACGCTAATTCTATAAAACTGAGCTGTTGGCATATTGCTCTGCGTAGACCACGTTTTTCCGTAATCAAAAGAAACAGAAGCACCACCATCATCTGCCAACACCATATTTTTAGAATTGCTAGGGTTGATCCATAAATCGTGTGTATCTCCATGAGCAACCTCAACATTCTCCCATGTTTTTCCACCATCCTCAGAACGTAATGCCGGTGCACTTAATACATACACGGTATCTTCATCATTAGGATCCACAAAAACCTCTATATAATACCAAGCACGCTGTACCAATCTATTATCTCCACTTACCATAGACCAAGATTCACCTGCATCGTTAGAAACGAAGAGACCGCCTTTATCAGCGTTAGAATCACTTTCTATTAATGCATATACCTTGTTAGAATTTGACGGACTAACAGAAATAGCCATTTTCCCTTTTTCTTCTGGTAGACCTTTATGAATTTTCTTCCATGTCTCGCCTGCATCTGTAGATTTATAAAGTCCACTACCTGGCCCTCCACTTACTACCATGTTCGGCATACGTTGATGTTCCCACATGGCAGCGTACATAATCTCAGGATAATTGGCATCCATAGAAAGCTCGGACGCGCCCGTTAAATTATTAACAAACAGGGTGTTTGTCCACGTTTTACCTCCATCAATAGATTTATAGATTCCGCGCTCGGCATTGCCTTCAAAAAGTGCCCCTTGCGCAGCCACATAAACGATTTCTGGATTTGTAGGATGAATGATGATACGAGAAATATGCTGGGTTTTCTCAAGACCCATTTTCTTCCAAGTTTTACCTGCATCTGTAGATTTAAACACGCCGTCCCCATAAGATGTCATTACACCACGAGGGGCATGCTCCCCCATACCTACATAAACAATATTAGGGTTGGATGCCGATACGGAAACTGCACCTACAGATCCTAATTCAAAAAAACCGTCTGAAATATTTTCCCAACGTTGCCCTGCAGATTCTGTTTTCCATACTCCGCCACCAGTTGTTCCCATATAATAGGTCATTGGATCACCAATAACCCCTGTTGCCGTCACAGAGCGCCCTCCTCTAAAAGGACCAATATTTCTATATTTTAAAGGCTGAAAATAATCATTAGCAGCCTGAGCAAAAGTTATGGTAGTCACGAGAACCGCCATAAAAAAAAGTAGTAGTTTTTTCATTATAGTTATTTGGTTGTTGTCATTTATTTTCTGGATAAACTAAAAAAAAAAATCCTCTCTAGAAATAGAGAGGATTATAAATATTAATTATTTGCTATCGTCAATAAACAAGTAATTCAAATTAAGCTCATTAAAGCTTTTATTAAATTCTTTAAGCTCTGAAGAAATTACGCTATCAAAAATTTGCAACTCTTTATTAATCTTGGTTGTAAGTTCATTCTTAACCGCAATATCTTGCTCCGTTGGTGGGAAGTCCCCAATTGACACCAAGCTATTTAAATGACCTAATTTATTAGTCAATTTAATTGGAAAATTCAATGGATCTTGACCACTTCTGTTTTGGGTCTGGTATAATGCCTTTTCAACTTCACCCAACTTATCTTTCATAGTCTTAGCCTTTTCAACTAATTCCTTTGTACGCTCATCTTCCTTGTATTGCTCTGTAAAAGCATTCAACTGCTCCGTCACATTTCTAATCTTCTTAATAGATTGATGTGCGTTTTCAATTGTGGTATTAATATCAGTAATAAAATCGAACTGTTTTTTCATTTCAGCAACAGAACTTTCTGCCCTTGGATCAGGCTTAATTGTAAAGGTTTCACTGCTATTGGTACCATTTACATTCAGATGAACCTTATAATCACCAGGAACCGCTTTTGCGCCATCAAAATTCGCCCACCAAAAAATCATTCCTTCTAATTTGGTAGCACCTTTACCACGTGTATCCCAAATAAATGTATTACCACCTTTCTTAACTTCTAGCTTCGTATCTTTTTTCTTAGAAGAAGTACTGTAATTTGCCAAAGTATCACCTGCCATACTAGTGAAAGTCAATTGAACCGTATCCTTTTCAATATAGTTCTTTAATAAGAAATGTGTGATAACGCCGTTTTCTAAATTTTCTCCCGCAGTTTTTGAAGGTTTTTTAGATACTCTACCTTTTGTACGGTAAGAATCTTTTGGCTTAAACAAAAGGGTATTTGAATTCTTCTTACTTTCATCTAATTGATGTAGTACCGTTAAATCATCAATGATCCAAAGGCTACGCCCTTGCGTTGCTACAATTAGATTATCATCTTTAATAGTTAAATCTGTTATAGGCACAATAGGTAAATTCATCTGAAAAGGAGACCAATTAGCACCATCATTAAACGAAACATACATTCCTGTTTCAGTACCTGCATATAACAAACCTTTCTTCTTTGGGTCTTCACGAACAACTCTTGTAAAATGTTCTGAAGGAATACCGTTCGTTATTTTTGTCCACGTTTTACCGTAATCAGTTGTTTTATATAGATATGGTTGAAAATCACCCAGTTTATATCTAGTAGCAGCAACATAGCAAGTACCTTCATCAAAATTAGAAGGATCAATACTATTGATCATATTCCACTCTGGCATATTTGGCGGAGTAACATTCTCCCACGTAGCACCAGAATCTTTTGAAACATGAATTAATCCGTCATCACTACCTACCCAAAGAAGACCTTCTTTCAAAGGGCTCTCATTCGCTGCAAAAATGGTACAGTAGTATTCTACACTAGTATTATCTTGTGTAATTGGACCACCACTAGATCCTAATTTTGTTGGATCGTTTCTCGTTAAATCACCACTTAAAACTTCCCAACTTTGACCTTCATTTTCTGTAACATGTACGTAGTTAGAAAAGGTGTATAATTTATTAGGATTATGCCTACTGAACATAATAGGGAAATTCCATTGAAAACGATACTTCATTGCCTCTGCACCAGCACCCATTGGGTTGTCTGGCCAAACGTTTATACCTCTTACTGTTTTCTTTTTATGATTAACACGAGTTAAGAAACCGTCGTAACTACCGCCATATACAATGTCATTATCTTTTGGGTCTACGGCTATCCATGCAGATTCTCCACCAGCAGTTTCTTCCCAGTTACTTTCATCAATAGCACTCCCATCACTTCTATGGTCTATACGTAAAGTTGAGTTGTCTTGTTGTGCAACATAAATTCTATATGGAAAAGAATTATCTGTCGTAACCCTATAAAATTGTGCCGTAGGTTGGTTATAATAAGTACTCCAAGTTTCTCCACCATCGTATGAAATTTGCGCGCCACCATCATCACCAATAATCATACGTTGAGAATCTTCTGGAGATATCCATAAATCGTGATGATCCCCATGTGGTGCATTAAAAGTATTGAATGACTTACCACCATCGGTAGACTTGTGATAGTTTACATTCAACACATAAACGACATCCTCATCTTGCGTATCTGCATATACTCTGGTATAGTACCAAGCACGTTGACGAATTTTTCTTTCTTCATTTACAACAGCCCAAGTTTTACCTCCATCTTCTGAACGATACAAGCCACCTTTTTCTTTATTTTCTACGATAGCCCAAACCTTCTCAGAGTTTTTCGGGGAAACAGCTACACCAATAATACCTAAAGTATCTTTAGGAAAACCTTCATTTTTAGAAATTTCTGTCCAGGTTTCTCCACTGTCCATACTTTTCCATAAAGCAGAACCATCGCCACCACTAATTAAACTATAAGGTGTACGTTGCGCATGCCAAGTAGAAGCATATAAAATTCTTGGGTTATTAGGGTCAAAAGTCAAATCGACCGCCCCAGCTTGTTCATTTACAAAAAGAACTTGCTTCCAGTTTTTACCGCCGTCAGTACTTTTGTAAATACCACGTTCTTTTGTTGGCTTATAGATATCACCTAATACAGCTGCATATACCGTATTAAAATCTGTAGGATGTACACGAAGTCTTGGCACATGTCTACTTTTTTCTAATCCTGCAGTAGCCCATGTTTTACCACCGTCTTCTGTTTTCCAAACTCCGTAACCAGATGAAACATTACCCCTTAAGGTTTTTTCACCACCACCTACGTATATAACATTTGGGTCACTTTTCGCAACCTCAATAGCACCAATACTTCCGCCAAAAAATCCATCAGAAATATTATCCCAAGAACGTCCTCCATCCAATGTTTTCCATACTCCACCACCGGCAGCACCGAAGTAAAACAAGTTAGGCTCGCCAGGTACACCCGTTACTGCAGCAGAACGACCACCACGAAACGGACCAATGGACCTGTATTCTAAACTAGAATATAATTCTTCTGGATAAGTTGGTGTGTTATTTTGAGATTTGTTCCTTCTTTGAGATAACAAGGATAGGGGCAATAGTAAAAGTGCCAGCATGATAATGCTAGCATTGGTAAGGTGCTTTTTCATTTTGATAGTTTGATATTAGTCTCCTCTAAAATTAAACAAATAGTTGTAAAAATGTTGATTTTAAGATTTTATTGGGAGTTACGGAACGCTACATTTATCAAATTATCAATATGGATATCTTTTTAATTAACAATCCTCAGATTAGATTTTTAATTCAATAAAAATCTAATCTGAGGATTGGATAGGTTTTAAACAAAAGCCTTCTACTGGAATGGCATTATAATATTCAAGACCAAAAAATTAACGCTTAATTCTAGAAGCTGTAGAAATATCTTCTTTAAGTAGTTTCATGTAAGTGTTTTGATTGATAATCAATTCCTTAAGTTTCCAAGCTAAAAGAAAGATGGAAAAAGCGATTAATTGCGACAATATAAAATTCATAATAATATTCTTTAGTATTTCTAAAGCTACCTACGATAAATATTTTTTTAGGTTTGTTTTTTAAGTGGATTTAACCAAATTGGTATTGATTTCTTTTCGTAAAAAATAACCAGTAACAATTGTAGCAAGCACATCTGCAATAGGGAAAGAAATCCAAACGCCTAGCTCACCCAAATAATTTGGAAGTATTAAAATTAATGGGATGAAGAAAAATCCTTGTCGGCACAATGTCAGTAATAATGCCGGCACAGCTTTACCTATTGCTTGAAAATAGGCAGCTCCAATAAGTTGTAATGCTATAATTGGTGTAGCTGCAAATACCCAACGCATAGCAGAAGGTGTATTCTCTAAAACAAAAGAATTAGTAGCAATTTCCAATTCGCTCATACCTGGCTTATGACTTAGAAATAATCCGGCAATTTCCGCTGGAAAAATCATAAGTCCGGTAAAAACTATAGTTGCTAATATCGCAGCAAATTTTATGGCTGTATAGATAGACTCTTTTACCCTATCATATTTACCCGCACCGTAATTAAATCCTGCAATTGGCAAAAACCCTTGTGTAACACCGAACACCGGAAACAATGCAAACATTAGCATTCTACCAATTATAGCATATACCGCTACCATTGCCTCGCCACCCAAATCAAAGAGAATATTATTCATTAACAGATAAATAATACTAACAACCGCTTGTCTAGAAAGGGTCACAAACCCAAGAGAACTAATTTCTTTTAAAATCGAAAAATCAATTTTAAAATACTGCAGATTCAGTTTTAGTTCTGAGTGCTTTGACAGAAAGAAATATAGGATATAACTAAAACAAAGAAAGTAGCTAATAGTAGTTGCCCAAGCAGCTCCTTCCATTCCATAATCAAACACATTAATAAATAGATAATCTAATACAAGATTTCCTATTGATGGAATAATCATGGCTATCATGGCAAATTTAGGTTTGCCTTCTGCCCGTATAACCGTATTGCCCATCATGTTAAGTGCTAGAAACGGCACACCATATAAGACAATAACATAGTAGATTTTAGCAAATTCAAAAATAGAACCTTTGCCACCAAATGCAGGAATTAGGGTATCTACAAATGTAAGACCCACTGCAACCATAACAGTAGTAATCAAAATAGTAAAGGATATTTGATTGCCAAAAGTGCGTAGCGCCTTTTCTTTATGATCAGCACCCAATGCACGAGATATAATACTGGCTCCACCAATACCAATTGCCATACCTAAAGCACCAATAAAGAAAGAAATTGGAAGAACAACATTGATTGCCGCAATGGCAATAGACCCTATCCAATTACCTACGAAGATAGAATCTACCAATACATTGAGCGACATTACCAGTATACCTATACTAGCTGGTAATGCCTGTTTTATAAGCAAACTTGAAATTGATTCCGTGCCCAATTGTTCTGCGGAAACGTTTGCCATTTTATTTTAGTTTTATGAATTAGAAGTGATTCTCCAATAATTGCTTTTAAGTACTTGGAGCAACATCTAATTTATCTGTAGCTTGCCAATCATTTACCCATTTTGCCATCACCTTTACCCAAACCTCATTATCGTTCATACAAGGAATATGCTTATAGTCCTCACCACCAGCTTCCATGAACTGATGTTTACCTTCCATAGCGATTTCCTCTAAAGTTTCTAAACAATCACTTACAAATGCTGGGGTAATAACAGCTAATTTCTTCTTACCTTCTTTTGCCAAACGCTCAAACTCATAATCGGTATATGGTTTTAACCATGGATCACCAGCTAAACGAGATTGAAAAGAAGTACTAATCTGTTCTTCTTGTAAACCCAAATAAGCCTTAACCATTTTGGTAGTATCGTAAACTTGATGTCTATAACATGTATTATGAGCTACAGAATTAACATTACAACAGCTGCCATCTATTTTACAATGAAAACGAGTTGGATCACTTTTGCGAATATGACGCTCTGGAATACCATGGTAAGAGAATAAAATATGGTCGTAATCAAAATCTTTTAATCCATCTTTTATACTTTCCGCAAGTGCCTTTATAAATTCTGGATGCTTGTAAAATGCAGGTAAAGTGGTAATTTTCATTTCTGGAAAACTAGCCTCTTGTTCTTCTAAAACCTTCACTACAACAGTCTCAAAACTAGACATCGCGTAATGTGGGTATAACGGCACTAAAAGCACATCATCAACACCTTTATCTTTCAACTCTTGCATCGCATTTTTAATGGACATAGTACCATAGCGCATACCTAACGCAACAGGCATTTCGGTTTCTCCCTTAAGCTTATTTGAAAAACGTTCTGAAATCACCACCAATGGCGAACCTTCTTCCCACCATATTTTAGCATATGCTTCTGCAGATTTTTTTGGTCTGGTCTGTAAAATTATACCTCTTACAAGTATAGTTCTTAACCATTTAGGAGCGTCAATAACACGCTCATCCATTAAAAATTCATCTAAATAGGGCTTAACATCTTTTGGTGTTGGGCTATCAGGTGAACCTAAATTGACCAATAATACTCCTTTCATAGCATTTGTGTTTGTTATTCATTTGCAAAAATAACACATGCAAATCGATGAAATTTTAATTTAAGGCAATAGTTTTTCTATACTCTTATAAAGCAATCTAATAATTAGTCAATAAATTTTTAGTCCTGTTAAATTTTAGTAAGTTGTAATAGATCAAAAACCAGAACCCATTTTAAATGAATACATTTTTTGATAATGTACCTAAAAGTGCACTATATTTCTTCTTAGCCTCGACCCTAAGTGTTCTCATTGCATATTGGTTAGTTTCCTATTTCGTTAAAAAATATGACAAAGACCCAAAATACCTATTACCAAACGGAGCGTTCAAAAAAATAAGTCGACCCATTATTTTCATCTTTCTTTCTATTTTGGTGCGATCAGCGTCACTACGTAAATTATTACAAGTAGAGCACCATGAGTATTGGTTTAAGAAGGCAAGTACTATACTATTTATCTTTTCTATTACGTGGTTATTACTAAATGTGTTGAAAATTGTAAAAAGTGTTATTGTTGGTAATTACGATGTGCATGTAGAAAATAATTTAAAGGCTCGTAAAATATATACCCAGTTCAATATTCTTGAACGCATTTTTATTTTCACTATAGTCATATTAGCTATTGGCGCGGTACTTATGAGTTTTGAAAGTATTCGCGAGCTAGGCGTAAGTATTTTTGCCTCTGCGGGTGTAGCGGGAATTATCATAGGGTTCTCTGCCCAAAAAATGATAGGGACAGTGTTAGCAGGTATTCAAATTGCCATAGCTCAACCCATAAAAATTGATGATGTTGTAATTGTTGAAGGTGAATGGGGGCGTATTGAAGAAATAACCTTAACCTATGTTGTTGTGAAAATCTGGGATAAACGTCGATTGATTGTACCTACCCCCTATTTTATTGAAAAACCCTTTCAAAATTGGACCAAGACTTCGTCAGATATTTTAGGTACCGTCTTTCTTTACACTGATTACAATGTTCCGTTTGATGCTATTCGTGAAGAATTAACCAGAATATTGGAAAGCACAGACCTTTGGGACAAAGAGGTAAATGTTTTACAAGTAACAGACAGTAAACAAAATAGTGTGGAAATAAGAGCCTTAATGAGTGCCAGAGATTCACCAACCGCGTGGGATTTACGTGTGCTAGTTCGTGAAAAACTGATTACATTTTTACAAAAGAACTACCCAGAGAGTATTGCTCGGAATAGGGTTTTGTTAGAAAAATCTTCGGATGAAAATAACAATTCATAATTTAGCAAAATGAAACAAACATTAACATTCTTCTTTCTTATAGGATACCTCTCTTTTAGCTATTCCCAACAAATAACCTGTTCACCAAAAGACAAATCAGCTGTTGAAAATAAGCTCATAGAGATTGACGGAATGTATCTGGACAACTTCGGAGAAACCATGGTTAGTATTGGTAAAACCTTCATGAAAACGCCGTACGTAGCTAAAACGTTAGAAATAGGAGATACCGAAACTCTAGTAGTAAACCTTCAAGGATTAGATTGCACGACATTTGTCGAAAATGTACTGGCATTCTCGAAACTTCAAAGAAAAAAGGAGGGTTCTTTTGATGCTTTCATCGACAACCTAGAAGTTATTAGATATAAAGACGGCGAACTAGATGGGTACGCCTCTAGATTACATTACTTTTCTGAATGGATTGCAAATAATGCAGAGAAAGGACTTCTTAAAGATATAACGGGAGAAATTGGTGGTGCAGAAATTACCAAAGACATTAATTTTATGAGTACACATAGAGATTTATATCCCTTTTTAGCTGATGATGTCAACTACGGTAAAATAAAAGCTTCAGAAAATTATTTGAACAATCAGGCTATTTGTGTATTAGCACAAGATAAAATTGCCGAGAACGAGCATTTAATCCAGTCAGGAGATATTATAGCTCTGGCTACATCAATAAATGGATTAGATGTTACCCATACAGGAATTGCTACTCGCGAAAAGGATGGTAGAATTCATTTGTTACATGCATCTACCGGATCTATGGAAGTGGAAGTTTCCAAATTACCACTTGCAGATTACCTAAAAGGCATTAAAAGTAATACTGGAATTATGGTAGCAAGACCGTTGTAATTTTCTAACTACCCGCTAAGGCCAATAAGTATTTCTTAGGTGTAGTATTGTACTTTTTCTTAAATGCCGCAATAAAGTGACTTGAAGTACTATACCCTACTTTTAGCCCAATTTCGTTAACATTATACTGACCGGTTTCTAAAAGTCTTTTGGCATAATCCATTTTATGATCAAATAAGAAACTGTAGACCGAATCGCCATAAATTTGCTTGAATCCTTCTTTTAAACGCTTTAAGCTTAATCCTATTTCGCTAGACAGTTCTGCTAAAGTTGGAGGCTCTGCCATATTCGCTAAAATAATTTCTTTGGCTTTTTTTATTTTTTTCACGTTTTCTTCATCTGCCAAATATGGGCATTGCTCAATATCTGCATTTGGGCTTCTATTAAAATACAGTGCTATTAATTCATAAATCTTCCCTTTTACGTATAAAGATTTTATTGAGGGATGTAAGTTGAAATTAACAATCTGACTTAAAATAACAGCTATGGAAGGTGAAAAAGGTTCTTGTGCATAATACTTCTTCTCCTCATTATCTTTACTTAAAAACGGAATGTAATCTGCTTCTGCAGTAAACAAAGAATGAAATTTACGCAAAGTCATAACCACAGAAACTAAAGATGATTTTGGGTCTAGTTTTAAATTTAAAGGGAGATCTAACTGTGTGTTATACAACAACAAAGAATTCTCTTCTCTTACATTTAAGCTATAATTTCCTTGATTAAATATATAGGTTCCACTACCCTTTAAACAGAAATGAAATTGAATGAAACGTTTATTAATCTCTCGTGAATACTGCACTACGGTATCCTCTTCATTTTGAAATTTAAGTACGTAAAATCCGTCCTCAATCAAAACTTCATCATATGACCCTTGAGCGTTACTTTTAACCTCCATTTTATTAATTCTATTTTAATCTATTTAGAAAGCATCTAAATAAAATACATGAAATTCCCTGACAGCTCCATAAAATTATAGCTAATTAACTGATAAATGTCATTTTTTGTCTAAAAATTCGGCAGACGACATTAATTGTACCTCTAGCGTTGTTTTTATTGAAAGTATGCCCATACTTTTGTATCCGCTTTATGAAAGACTATCACATTTCTAAACACAACTCTTTTTACACCATTGGCCTTAATTACAAAAAGGCTGATGCTGAGGCTCGTGGTAAATTCAGTTTAGACGAAGTCGCTGTAAATTCACTTTTAGTAGAAGCTAAGAACCAAGGTATAGATGGTTTGCTAGCTACATCTACTTGCAACCGTACAGAATTGCACGGTTTTGCACAACATCCTTTTCAACTCATCAAATTATTATGCGACCATTCGAATGGAACCGTTGAGGCGTTTCAAGAAGTTGCATATGTATATAAAAATAAAGAAGCTATCAACCACCTATTTAGAGTAGGAACAGGATTAGATAGTCAGATTTTAGGAGATTTTGAAATTATAAGTCAATTAAAACAGAGTTTTAAGCGTTCAAAAGAGTTGGGTATTGCCAATCCTTTTATAGAACGTCTTTGCAACAGTATTATACAAGCAAGCAAGCGTATTAAGAACGAAACCGAAATATCATCGGGAGCTACATCTGTAGCATTTGCATCGGTTCAATATATTTTACGCAATGTTGAAAATGTAGCGGAAAAGAATATTCTTTTATTCGGAACAGGAAAAATAGGTCGCAATACGTGTGAAAATTTAATTAAGCACACTAAAAATCCGCATATCACCCTAATCAATAGAACCAAAGGAAAAGCCGAGCAAATAGCTGGTAAGTTTAACCTTATGGTAAAGGATTATGGAGATTTACAATCAGAAATAAGGACTTCAGATATTTTGGTAGTTGCTACAGGAGCTCAAAAACCTACTATTACCAAAGAATTGATCTATACGAACAAACCGTTATTGATTTTAGACCTTTCGGTTCCTAAAAATGTTGACGCATCCATTTCAGATATGGAAAACGTAACAGTTATTCATTTAGATCACTTATCTCAAATGACTGATGAAACTTTAGAGCGTAGAAAACAATTTATTCCTGAGGCAGAAGCAATTAACGAAGAAGTAAAGAACGATTTTAACCAATGGTTAGAAACTAGAAAATTTGCTCCTGTCATTAAAGCTTTAAAGAAGAAATTGAAGACTATAAAGGATGAGGAACTTGATTATCAATCTAAAAAAACGGTCGACTTCAATGCAGACCAAGCAGATGTGATAACTAATCGCATCATTCAAAAAATAACCAAGCAATTTGCAAATCATCTCAAAGATGACACGGTAGATTCCAATTCAAGTTTAGAATTTATCCAAAAAGTATTTCAATTAGAATTGGACGAAAAATGAGTAAAGTAATACGATTAGGCACACGCGATAGCGAATTAGCGCTATGGCAAGCGAATACCGTTAAAAAACAACTTCAAGCTTTAGGACACAGTGTTAAATTAGTTCCGGTAAAATCTACTGGGGACTTAATTTTAGACAAGCCCCTTTACGAATTAGGTGTTACAGGTGTTTTTACAAAAACATTAGATGTTGCTATGATCAATGGCGATATAGATATTGCAGTACACTCCATGAAAGATGTACCTACTGCCTTGCCACAAGGTATTGTAAAAGCCGCTGTTTTAAAGCGTGGTAACTACATGGACATCATGGCGTTCAATGATAACGAAGAGTTTTTAGGCTCTCGTGACGCTGTAATTGCAACTGGTAGTTTACGTAGGCAAGCACAATGGTTAAATAGATACCCAACACATACTGTTGTTGATTTAAGAGGCAATATTAATAGCCGTTTAGAAAAACTATATACTAATGACTGGAACGGCGCTATTTTCGCTGCTGTCGGTTTAGAACGTATTGGTCTAGAACCAGAAAATACTATTGGTTTAACTTGGATGCTGCCTGCACCTGCTCAAGGTGCCATTATGGTAGTTGCAATGGAGGATGACGAAGAAATACGTGAAGCATGTGCCCAGTTAAACCATGAAGAAACAGATACCTGTGTTTCTTTAGAAAGAGAATTTCTTAGAGAATTAGAAGGTGGATGTAGCGCACCAATTGGAGCGTTATCATATATTAATAAAGAGAACATTGTTACCCTTAAAGGTGTATTACTTAATGTTGATGGAACCAAAAAGTTAGAAGCAGAATTAACTGCGCCTTTAGGCAAACATCAAAACTTAGGTATTGATTGTGCTAAAAGTATTTTAGCAAGAGGTGGTAAAAGACTTATGACCGAGTTGGCTAATGCGAATTTAGAAGTAAACATTTTTTCTACTAAAAAGCTGACTCCGCCACAACAACTACTTCTTAATATTTCAGTGAATGCAGATTCAGATGATTTTATAAAAATTAATCCAAACCGTATTTCACCTATCATTCTTAAAAAAGCACATAAAAATGTTGTTTTTACTAGCAAGAATGCTGTAGAAGCGGTGTTATCTAGTAGAAGTGCTGCTGAATTAGACTTTGAAAACATTTACTGTGTTGGTAGAAAAACCCGTCGATTCATTAAAAACAAGTTTGGTAAAATCACTCACTTTGAGAACAACGCTAAAGATTTAGCAAACCACTTGGTAGAATTTATTGATGGCTCTGAGGTTACTTATTTTCATGGTAACTTAAGCTTAGATGAAATACCTAGCATTTTAGAAGAAAACAATATTACGGTAAATGCGATAGAAGCTTATAGAACAAAACTATCTGGTAAATCTATACCAGAAACTGCACAAGGTATTATGTTCTATAGTCCGTCAAATGTTGAAAGTTACCTAAAAGAGAATCCAGCAAATAAAGTAGCCTATTGCATAGGTGAAACCACGGCAAAAGTAGCAAGAGAGCATTTCAAAGAAGTTAAAGTTGCTAAAATACCTACTGTAGAAAGTGTAATTGAACTGGTAAACAAAGATTATCTCGATTAGCGGTCAGCTATTGGTTATTGGCAAAAAATTATAACATTAACGTCTTTGCGAGAATAGCGAAGCAATCTGTTTCATAGGAACACCAAACATACAGATTGCTGCGGAGCAAAAAGGCTCCTCGCAATGACGAACATCATAAAGAATATGAGCTTAAAAAACGACCTATTTCTTAAAGCCTTAAAAGGTGAAACTGTAGAAAGACCACCAGTTTGGATGATGCGCCAGGCAGGTAGATATTTGCCAGAATTTATGGCAATCAAAGAAAAGTACGATTTCTTCACCCGTTGCCAAACACCAGAGTTAGCATCAGAAATTACAGTACAACCTATTCGTAGATATGGTATGGACGCCGCTATTTTGTTCAGTGATATTTTGGTAATACCACAGGCAATGAACATTCATGTAGAAATGAAGCCAAATTTTGGACCGTATTTACCAAATCCAATTCGTACTCAAAAAGATTTAGATAGTGTAATTGTACCAGATGTTCATGAAACATTAGGTTATGTAATGGAAGCTATAAAAGCTACTAAGGAGAAATTGAACGATGAAGTTCCGCTAATCGGTTTTGCAGGTTCTCCTTGGACCATATTATGCTACTGTGTACAAGGTCAAGGAAGCAAGACTTTTGATAAAGCCAAAGAATTATGCTTTACACAGCCAGTAGTTGCACATGAATTATTGCAAAAAATTACTGACACAACTATTGCTTACTTAAAAGCAAAAGTTGCTGCGGGCGTTAATGCAGTACAAGTATTTGACTCATGGGGTGGTATGCTATCACCTACCGATTATCAAGAATTTTCTTGGCAATATATACAGCAAATTATTGACGCACTTAAAGATGAAACTCCTGTCATCGTTTTCGGTAAAGGATGCTGGTTTGCTTTAGGTGATATGGCAAAATCTGGTGCTTCAGCATTAGGTGTAGATTGGACCTGCTCTGCAAGAAATGCACGTTATCTAAGTGGAGGTAAAATTACTTTACAAGGTAACTTTGACCCTTCTCGTTTGTTGTCTCCACCTTCGGATATTAAGAAGATGGTACACCAAATGATCAATGAATTTGGAAAGGATAGCTATATCGTAAATTTAGGGCATGGTATTTTACCAAATGTACCAGTTGAAAATGCAAAAGCATTTATTGATGCCGTAAAGGAATACAAGCAAGTTTAATATTGCTTTCCATTACGGGAATTAAACTGTAGCCGAAATTATAGGAAATCTATGAATTCAATTCTACTACCACATTTCGAAATCAACCCCATTTCTGAAAGAGATGGGTGGCGATTGTGTGATTTTATTTCTGCAAATGCTGATTATATAAAAAGATACTTTCCAAAGACGGTTGCTGCAAATCTAAATCCGACTTTATCAAACATTTTTGTTTTAGATAAGGTATCAAAATTTCTATCTGGCAAAGAGTATTTATTTACTCTTAAAGAACCTGAGCACAGAAAAATTATAGGTTTGGTTTACCTTAAAGAATTAAAAAGGGCAACCAAAGAAGCAGAACTTGCTTACTGCATAGCATATCCATATAAAAGCAAAGGTTTCGCGTCACTAGCTGTTAAAGCCATTTCTGAATGGGGACTTACAGATCAGCATTTAAAGCAACTTAGAATTATAGTTCACAAATCTAATATTGGTAGTATTAAGGTAGCAGAAAATTGTGGTTATATTTGGAAAGAAACCTTATTAAAAGAACATACTCCGCCTAATGAAGACCCGTTAGATATGGAACTTTACGTCTTAAAAAATGAAAGATAAATTTTACGCATATATAGAACAACTTCAAGATACCATTACCGCTAAATTGCAAGAGGTCGATGGTAAAGCCACATTTAAAGAAGACATTTGGGTACGCCCAGAAGGTGGTGGAGGCCGTACCCGTGTAATTGAAGATGGTGCTGTTTTTGAAAAAGGTGGCGTAAATATTTCTGGGGTACATGGAGAACTTCCAGATAGCATGAAAGCTTATTTTAAAGTTGAAGATGCTAATTTTTTTGCTTGCGGACTTAGTTTAGTTCTTCACCCAAAAAATCCAATGGTTCCCACGGTTCATGCGAACTGGCGTTATTTTGAACTGTACGGAAAAGATGGTGAAATAGTAGATCAATGGTTTGGAGGTGGTCAAGATTTAACTCCGTATTACCTGTTTGATGAAGATGCCAAACATTTTCATGAGGTTTGTAAATCTGCTTGCGATAAACACAACGATACTTTTTACAACACCTATAAAAAACGTTGCGATGAGTATTTTTGGAATACACATAGAAACGAAGCACGTGGTATTGGCGGTTTATTTTTCGATTATTGCAAGGCTATAGAAACTACTGATATACCAGACTGGTATAATTTTGTAACCGAAGTTGGCAATAGCTTTTTAAATAGTTATGTACCGATTGTTATAAAAAGAAAAGACTTTGAATACACTAAAGAACAAAGGGATTGGCAAGAAATTAGAAGAGGTAGATATGTCGAATTCAATCTAGTTCATGATAAGGGAACCTTATTCGGTTTAAAGACAAACGGAAGAATAGAAAGTATACTAATGAGCCTACCTCCACATGTACAATGGGTATATGACCACCAACCTGAGGAAGGAAGTGAAGAAGAACGATTGTTGAATATTCTAAGCGCTCCAAAAGAATGGGTTTAAGAACACTATTATTTTTGTGCATGTTATGCTCAATACATTTATGTTCTGCTCAAAACTCTCATTACAAAGAAGCGTTTCCTGACAAAATAACCTTTCGGTTAGCCTTACAGACCACTTCTAATAATTTCACGCTTAGAGATAAGATAACACGCAGTAAAACAGAATTTATACCTAATGATAAAAGCTATTTAGGGATATCTGTTTTATTTCGCTTTTTAGAAGTAGATTTTGGTTATGCTCCCAACTTTTTATCTGAAAATAAAGACAATGGCGACTCTAAGTTAATTACGTTTAATATTCGCACTTTTTTTGGTCAATACATGCAAACCGTAGATATCTACAAACAAAAAGGTTTCTTTATTCGCACCTCAGATTTAACCCTGCCAATAAATGATTTAAAAACGTTTAAAATTGGCGGAACATCAAGTTATATTTTCAATTCTAATTTTTCTTTTCGTGCTATTGGGTTTCAAAACGAATGGCAGAAACAAAGTGTAGGCAGCTTTATTCCTAGTATCTCTTACTATTACACCAAGTTTAAATTAGAAGATCCTATCATAGAAAATCAACTTGAGCATTCTTTCAAATTAGCTATTGGTCCTGGGTATTACTACAATTGGGTTTTTGACGAGAACTATCTTATTTCTGCCGGTGCTACTGGTGGCTTAGGATTTAACCTATCAAAATCTCAAGGAGTTACCTCTTTTAACGGATTGGCACAATTGGTTTTTAGATTGACCGGTGGTTATAACTCAGAGTCTTTTTTTAGTGGAGTAAATATCAATACACAACTTCTCACACACACCTCAGCAGACAACTTCATTTTAGATGATTCTATTAGCTTTCTAGAATTTTATGTGGGATACCGTTTCGATGCTCCAAAAAAGTGGATTGCTAAGGCCGATGAGATAAGTCGTAAATTCGGAATAGAATAATATTAGCTATCCATGAAACAGAAAATATATCAAATAGACGCTTTTACCACCAAATTATACGGCGGAAATCCGGCAGCGGTTTGCATTCTTGACAACTGGTTAGATACTGAATTGATGCAAACAATAGCAGCAGAAAATAACTTAGCTGAAACCGCTTTTGCTGTCAATAAAAATGACCATTATGAACTGCGTTGGTTTACACCCGAAATTGAAGTTGACCTATGTGGCCATGCAACCTTGGCAACTGCCTTTGTTATCTTTAACTATTACGGTTTCAAAGAAAATACGCTTCGGTTTATTTCTCCAAGAAGTGGTGAGTTATTAGTTCAAAAAAATAATGAAGGACTATTAACAATGGACTTCCCTACAGATGATTTGATTACCGTTTCAGAACAACGCAACATTTCAAAAGCAATAGGCAAAAAACCTTTAGAAACATTTAAGGGTAAAACTGACTATTTACTCATCTATAACACACAAGAAGAAATTGAAGCTATTACCCCAGATTTCTTTTTATTAAATGAATTAGATTGTAGAGGGATCATTGTTTCATCTAAAGGAAAAGATGTTGACTTTGTATCTCGCTTTTTTGCACCACAATGTGGCATTCCAGAAGATCCTGTAACAGGATCGGCACATACTACACTTACACCATATTGGTCACCGAAACTAAATAAGAAAACATTATCGGCAAAACAACTATCTGAACGTGGTGGTGAATTAGAATGTGAATTTAACGGAAATAGGGTAAAAATATCTGGACATGGTGTTTGTTATTTGGTTGGCGAAATAGAGATTTAAACTTTCTATTTATTACAACTTCTAAGTGATTGTCTTTTATAATACTTCATTGATTTCGGAAATCGTGAATATAGTACCCTAACAATGTAAAAACCTGTCCGTTATATGACAAATGCCATTTACGAACAGGTTTTTTATTAATTTAATAGAAATCAATTACTCCTCTACTGACTCTAGATTATCATCAGAATTACGATCAATTAACTTATTGTAAGGGTCTATACCCGCTTTTAATGGTTTTTCATCTGTAACTATAGTAAAAGTATTGTCGCCAGAAGAAAGCCACTTTATTTCAAAGTAAAACGGGTTCTTAATGGTAACGCCATCGTCTCCGGTAATGTCCTCTCCAAATAAACCAATATCAACAAGGTTCTTTTTCTCGTCTACCAATTTTTCTTTACCGGTATCATCGTAATAAATCTTCTTTGAGTTAACTGTGAATGTGGTCTCCCATTTACTGTTATCCAATTTTTTAGTTTTGGCATTCATAACCCGATTCTCATACAACACTATTTCTTTAAAACCATCATCGACTTTATACTTTAAAGAATCTGGGGTAACATTATAAATAGATTTATACAAATCTTCTGAAGTAGGGTAAACACCTTTTTCAAAATACTTGTATTCATTTAAAAAAGTTTTAAGTCCAGCATTTATAACATCCTCACCAATAACATCCTGTAAATCATACATGATCATCGACCCTTTCTGGTACCAAATATGCTGACCAGTTTCAACATCTATTAACGGACGCTCAGGCTTAAAACTGAATGATCTTCTAGAAAGGTAAGTATCTAATGAAGGTTTTAAAAAGCCTTTAATTCCGTTTTCACCATATTCATGTTTCAAAGACATTAGAGAAACATACTCCGCTAAAGTTTCTGAAATAATATTTGCTCCCCTTGTTTTACTTGGCGCAACAATATGACCCCACCATTGATGTGCAATTTCGTGAGCTGTTACACTGAAGGCATAATTAAAATCTTTTTCGTTTGAAAAGTCAGCAACAAATCCGAAATCTTCTGAATAAGGAATAGTTGTTGCAAATGATTGTGCAAATGTCGTGTGCGCAGGAAACTCAATTATTCTGATTACCGAGTATGGATATTCATAAAAGTTTTTTGAATTATAATCCATCGAAACTTTAACTCCTTTAATAAAAGAGGCTAAATTTCTCTTATGTTTCGGAGAGTGATAAACTTCAATAATCACTTTCTTTCCACTTGGGGCTATCCAAACATCTTTTTCTATATCATACGCTGCAGAAACAAAATTGAAGAAGTAATCAGATTTATCTTCCATTTTATAATTAAAATAGCTTCTATCTTCATGATCCCATTGTTCAACTAAAACCCCAGGTGCAACTGCTATTTGTCCCTTTGTAGTACTTAGCGTTGCTTCAAAATTCATAAAGTCACTATCCTCGTTAAATAAATTTTTCTTTAACGCGATACTATCAGTTCTTGGTGGAAAGATGAAATCAATTTTCTCTAAACCATACTTTTCACGAACGCCATTCTCCATCAAGGCCACTTCATAGTGGAATTTCGGAAAAATACCATCGTTAAAAAACGTTCCATTACCTAAAACCGCAGTTTCTCTATCCATAGCAAAACCATGTGTGCGTACCTGTGTCTCAATTACCAAATTTGCAGTGTCTTTCGGCTGAAGTGGTTTTGGTAATTTATAGATGTTCAATCGATATAACGAATCTATCAAAAATGGTTGAATCTCTTGGTCATTATAGATCACCTTAACAATCTTAGTGTCATACGTTGGAAATGCTATCTCCATTAACACAGTATCTATAGGCACTTCTGAAGGATTTATAACCTTGAAGACACCTTTAGCATCCACACCACGAGTTTCAGTAAGAATATTAATATCCGCTTTCAAATCAATAACCTGAATATGAGGTTTGTTAATATACTTTCCATAAGCCTTTTCAGCATCTGCAGATAGTTTATTACTAAAATCCTCATCTTCCATATGATTCAGCACTTTAATATTATAATAGCTATATGCGCCTACAGAGACGAAGGCAAAGAAGAAAAACATAGTATAAGCCACCGTTTTACCTTTAAACCTACTTTTTGCCAATTTAAAACGTTCTTTTGCCGAAGAATAGAATCCTCTATTCCAAAATACCCTACCAATAGCAGCCAAAGTGCATGTAAAAAGAATCCAATATAAATTCAACCAAAACTGGCCAGTAAGGTAATGTCCAAATCCATTTAAGTCACTTAGAAAGCTCGGTGTTGTTTCTCCAAAACCTAAAAGTGGATTACTCGTTTTTAGCGCTAAGCTAACGAGTATAGGTATACCTACATATACAACGATTACTATAAAGTGACCCAGAAATTTATTATTCACCAAAACATGAATAAAAAATGCCAACAATAATGTTGCAACATATGAAGGGAAAAGTGAAGTAAAATTATAAGTAAGGTACATACCCAATTCATAATTAAAATAGCCATTTACCGTTTGGTATATTATACCAACTAGTATGTTGACGAAAACCAATAAAACAGACACTCCAACAAGGGAAATAATTTTTGACAAGTAGAGTGTAGTGTTACTTACCGGTAGGGCATCATAGAATTCAAAAGTCTTATTGTTTCGTGTACGATGCACAGCCTCACCTGAATAAATAATAAGTATAATAGTTGAAAATAATGCTAATCCAGCAGAAATATAAGTCACCATAAATCTGGTAAGTGGTAATGACGCCGTACCATTATACTGATTGTTTTGATACGTAATAAAACCTGCTAATAAAACTCCTATTACAATTAAAACAAGAAATACAGGTTCCTTTACAATAGATAAAAATTCTATTTTACTTAAGGACCATAAATTTTGGCGTTGCGCTTTTTTACTAAATTCTTGAACAACGTTAATAGTTTCTGTAGACGCCACTAAATCATTATCTTCTTTTATGTTCTTTTTCTTCTTAGAAGTTAAAAACCCTAAATAAGAGAATCTAAACAGTGTAATTAAGAAAATAATTAACCCTAAACCTAGCCATAACAATCGGTTTAATAAAAACTTTCCAGTTAAAGCGAGTTGCGTGGTATTTAGTTCAGTTACCGACCAATACTTCGTTAAATATGCATAAGCAGATATACCAAATGGATCTATATAAATACTAAGCCATTCTGTATCTAAATTTGACAGTAATTGTCGCGATAAAATTGTTCCTATAAAGATTATAATTCCGCCTAAATATAATATTGGCATTCTTTTAAAAAATGTCATTAAACAGAAGAAAAGTGTCCCGATAAAGAACGAATTAAATACCAACAGATACAAAAATGGGAAAAAGTAAGACCAAAAATTAAAATCGGCATAGGTACCGTAGTCAGGTCTATCCAATAAAGCTCCTAAAACAAAGCCAAAAATAGCACCGAACATAGCTGCTAAATTCAATATGGTAACTATAGTAAAACTACCCCAAAAACGACCTAATATATAACTCTTCTCAGATATTGGATACGTAAAATAGGTCTGTGCCGTTTTATGTTCTTCGTCCCTATAAACAGGCACGCCCATAATTGCAGCATAAAAGAATAATGCGAAAATACTTAAACCTCCTAATACACTAACTATAGCACTAGGGCTATTGGTAAATTCTGCTGTAACAGATTTTTCAAAAACCGCCAATAACAACGGTATTAAAAACATCATGAATATATAGATATACGTCGCCGGACGTTTTAATCTATATTTAAGTTCGAATAAGAATATTTCTTTCATGACTATACTGTTTGTGGTTGGTTAATACTATAGAAATAAAAGTCTTCTAAATTATTGGCAACCTCTTCAAACCCTTCTCCTGGTATACCTTCTGCAAATACATTTACATAAAGATTACCACTACGTAAATAAGTAGATAACACATTGTATTCCGATTGATATAATTCAGTTTCCTCTTTAGAAATACTCTTACGGTATACTTTACCATTTAAAGTATTGGACAACTCTAACGGATGACCTTGAACAACTACTCTACCTTCATTAAAGACTGCCATATTGGTGCAAAGATTTACCACATCATCAACAATATGGGTAGACAAAATCACTACTGAATCCTCTCCCAATTCACTTAATAAATTATGAAAACGGTTACGTTCTAAAGGATCTAAACCAGCGGTTGGCTCATCTACGATTATTAATTTAGGATTACCTATTAAGGCTTGGGCTATACCAAATCGCTGTCTCATACCACCAGAGTAATCACCCAAATTACGTTTGCGAAATTTGTAGAGATTTACCTTATTCAATAAATCTGCTACATATGCTTTACGGTCAGTTTTACTTTGAATACCCTTAATTTTTGCAATATGATTTAACATCATTTCTGCAGAAACTTTTGGGTATACTCCGAAATCTTGAGGCAAGTAGCCCAATAATTTTCTAACCTCATCTGGTTCTTCAAAAACGTTTATATCATTAAATTCTATATGACCGCTATCTGCCTGTTGTAACGTAGCAATAGTTCTCATTAAAGATGACTTCCCAGCTCCATTTGGTCCAAGTAGTCCAAACATTCCAGTGCCAATTTCTAGATTAACATTGTTTAAGGCTTGTGTTCCGTTAGGGTAGGTTTTGTTTAAATTGGTTATTGAAAGCATAGTTTTTTGAATTTAATGGCTAGTGTTTAGTTTATTGATATGTGTCTAAAATTTTAGAAATGTTACAATTTTATTTGTAGTTGCTTCTGTAAATAAAGCGTAATTAACACCTCACAAACAAGTAAAATCGCCCCATATTTATAAAAATAGGAAAGCAAAAACAAACACAACAATTTGGATATTAGGTAATTAAAAATTATATACATAAAACAGTTGAAAAAGTGAGATTTAATAGGAACCTGTTTTTCTATTAGTTAAAGCTATTCAGATTTTTTAAGAATCTGAATAGCCTTATTCAATTACTTATTAGATTTTATTTTACAAGCTGTTTAAATACGTAACTACCTCGGTTGCTCCTGACACTTTTGCATAGTCCAAGGCTGTCGCTCCAATTTTAGATTTTTTTGAGGTATTCGCACCTTCTGTTACTAATATTTTAACAATATCTAATTGATTGTAACGAGATGCATACATTAGAGCTGTCATTTTAGCTCTGGTATTAGACACTTGCTCAATATCGGCTCCATAAACTATAAAACTTTTCACAACAGCAACATCATCTTCTACAATCGCTAATACCATTGGCGATATATTGGTAATGTTTGTTTTGTTGATTTTACTGATTCTATTTCCTGAATTTGTATTTGCACTTACTGTACTAAATACCGTACATACTAAAATTCCGAATGCGATAATTGATTTTTTCATAATTTAAAATTTAAGATTAACTATTTGTAATTATTGATTTAAAAAAGGACTCCGAACTTCTATTAAAATATTAGCTTAATACGATCGTATAATTTTAAAAGTGAACGGTAATCTTTTTGGTAAAGAAAGGACTGTTTCTCTCTTCAAAACAAGTCATACTACCCTAAATTTATAAAAATAGGTTAGGTTAATTAATTTCAACTATATGATTGTCAATATCTTATGTTCTTAATTACGAAAACAATACTCTTTGGGAATCACCACCCCATAAAAGCTATTTTTAGTGCTTTTTATTGATGTTTTTAATAAATGTGGAAGGAGACAAACCTGTATTTTGTTTGAAGTATTTACTAAAAGAATCTGCGCTTTTATACCCAATCTCTTCTGCAATTGCCTTTACCGAATACGAGCGCATTTGCTTATTCGTTTTTAGTTCATTTATGATATAATCGATTCTTATATCATTTACAAAAGCAGAAAATGTAGTCCCTAGGTTATTATTGATAACACTGGATAGGTAAGAGGTATTTGTTTTTAATTTCTTGGCAGTATTGTATAGTGTAGTTTTTTGTTTTAAAAAGAACCCTTCTTTTTTTAAGGCTGCTATATCACGAATCAAAGCAGACACTTTTTCGTCATTTATCGCTATTGTGGTAGCGTCAGAAATTGGTGGAGCAACTGAAGTCGATTCATTATGTACTCTTTTCATCAAGTCATTAAACTTTCTTTTTTCTTTTTTTTGCTTCCACAGAAAAAACGCAATAAAGAATAACACGATGGCACTTATGGCATACCATAAGTAACTTACTTTATTCTTATAACTTTTAGTATCGTTACTACTCTCTATCAGTATACGCTGTTTATCTATATCGTAGAGATTATCTAGCGTATTAAATTTAAAGCTATTATAAGTTTCTAATGCATTATAATACTTTTGTTCATATTCCTTTCTTAAAACTTCTTCACCCGTTTTTTGATAAATTTCTATGTATAATTTATAGAAATCAGGGGAAATGAATTTTTGTTCTTTTAAAAATATGGCTTGATTTTTAATTAAATTTAAATTGCTCAGCGCACTATCTACTTCACCTAAAGCCAAATGAGCCTTACTCTTATTAATGAGTAAGGGAGTATCGTATTCCTTGAACCTATTAAAAACCCAATTACTATAAATTCTATAATTATCAATAGACTCCCTAAACTTCTCATCTTTAAAATCAATATTGGCCTCATTTTTTAATAATAAAAAACGTCCTCGTCCATCATCTAGAAACTCATCAATATGTTTTTTATATAAATTTCTATAATAATAGGTAGAGTCTTCAATACCCAGTTCATTATATAAATTGGACATATCTAAAAACTGTCGATAGTACCAAGAATCATTTCTTTTTTTTAAGAAGTCTCCCTTAGTTCTATAAATGTTTAATTTAATATCTAATGCATCTCTGTATTTACCAATTAACTCATAAAACACTGCCATTTCTATTTCAGATGTAATAGCCAGGTATTCGTAGTTACTGTCATTTATTAATTGAGCTAAAGACTTAAACAGTTTAAAAGATTTATCGTATTCATAATTTCCTTCAAAGGCAGTTGCTAAATAGAAATTAGAAAGAACCTTTTCGTAATTAAAATTATTTTGCTTAGCCATTTCGCGAGAAATATGACAGTTTTCTATAGCTTCCTCATACTTACCTTCTGCTATTTGAAAATCTATTAAAACTAAATAGATAGCAACCTGCTCTTTAATATTATACCTGTCAATATTTTTGAATATTTGATTTACGGCAGATAATGTCTGTTCTCCTGTCTCATAGTTTTCACTATAAATTTTTTGAACTTGGGTTATCAAACTATCAGATATACCCTCCATATCTTGTTGACCATGTGCTTTATCATTAAACCAACAGAAGAGTATTAATAGAATAGCTATAGACCGAAATTTAAACCGACTTAAATTTTGAAAAATCATTTAACTATCCTTATTGAATTTCTTAATATACGATGACGGAGACAAGCCGGTATTCTTTTTAAAATATTTACTGGAAGAATCTGCACTTTTATATCCAATCTCTTCTGCAATGGCTTTTACCGAATAGGAACGCAACTGCTTATTAGTTTTGAGCTCGTTTATGATGGAATTGATTCTTAAATACAATGGAAGAGTTAACAATTTACGCTAGTATAAGATTTTGGCTACAAATTATAGATTTAAATTGGAAATAGACTGCTTTAATAGGCTTCTCTTGTAAGAATCATTTAGCGGCTACCTCATAAAAATAAGCAACAACGGCTGTAGCAATTATTCAAATTCACCTATTTTTGTATAACTTCAAAATACATATGCTTTGATGAAGTAAAGTCTAGACTTTGCAGATAAAAAGCAATAAAGCGTTTGAATCTAAATATTCGGGTATGGCAAAAAAAGGCAAGGCTAAAAATACAGTGAACAAAGCAAAGCATACCAAGCTAATGGATAGAAAGAAGAACAAATTGAAAAAGGAAGCTGCGCTAAGAAAAGAACGTTTAAAAAGCATTATCAGAAAAAGTAAGGAATCTGAATAAATATTGAAACAAATAATAGAATTATGTACCCACTTATTAGAAATAGAAGACTTAGAAGTTCAGAAGCTATACGTAGTTTGGTAAGAGAAACTATAATTTCGCCAAGTGATTTTTTAGTCCCGCTTTTCGTAGTTGAAGGTAAAGGTGTTAAAGAGGAAATCGCCTCAATGCCTAACTATTACCGCCTAAGTCTTGACAACCTTACCAAAGAAGTGAAAGAACTTTGGAAAATGGGCTTACGTTCCGTTTTATTATTTGTAAAAGTACCTGATAAGTTAAAGGACAATCAAGGTTCTGAAGCTTTGAATGAAAACGGGTTAATGCAATTGGCCATTAAAACGGTTAAAAATGCGTGTCCTGAAATGCTGGTAATGACCGATGTAGCACTAGACCCCTACTCTTCTTACGGTCATGATGGTATTGTTGCTGACGGACAGATTCTTAATGATGAAAGTGTAGAGGTTCTAGCGGAAATGAGTGTTTCGCATGCCAAAGCTGGTGCAGATTTTGTTGCCCCTAGCGATATGATGGATGGTAGAATACTCAGCATTCGTGAAGCCTTAGAAGACGAAGGATATTTAAACACCGGTATTATGGCGTATAGCGCCAAATATGCCAGTGCATTTTACGGTCCTTTTAGAGATGCTTTAGATTCTGCACCGGTAGATCTTAAAAATGTACCTAAGGATAAAAAAACATATCAGATGGATTACGCGAATAGATTTGAAGCTATTCGTGAAACACAAATGGATATTGAAGAAGGAGCAGATATCGTTATGGTAAAACCAGGACTTTGCTATCTTGATATTGTACGTGAAATTAAAAATGAAGTTGATGTGCCAGTTGCCGTATATCAAGTTTCTGGTGAATATGCTATGGTAAAAGCTGCTACTGAAAGAGGGTGGCTAGATCATGATGCTGTGATGATGGAACAACTTACGGCCATTAAGCGAGCAGGAGCAAATATAATAGCAAGCTACTTCGCTAAAGATGCCGTTAAGCTTCTTGGATAAAGTACATATACACGTAATGAATAAGATATTTTTTATACTATTTGGTTTATTTAGTTCTTTTCTTGTCGCACAAGAAGAGAAGCACAACCAGTTATTACTACCTATTGATTCCAGTTTGCAGGAATCCACTATGGCTAAATATACACTTGATTCTGTACAGATATACAGAGAGGTAGATAGTATAATAACAAATGGTATAAAAAATAAAGCCTTTCCTGGAGCTCAAATATTAATTGCAAAAGAAGGGAACATTATTTTTCATAATGCTTACGGTTTTCATACTTACGACAGTATTCAACCAGTTGCTCTAAATGATATTTACGATCTGGCCTCGGTAACCAAAATATTAGGTCCGTTGCCTGCAATTATGAAATTGGTTGATGAAGGCAAGCTAAATTTAGATGCACCTTTTAGTACCTATTGGAAACCTTGGAAAAGGCAAAAAGACAAGAGAAACATAACGCTTAGGGAAATTTTAGCACATCAGGCTGGTTTACAACCTTACATTGTTTTTCTCGGAGAGACTTTAAAAAATAACGGTCGGTTTAAAAATAGATTTATTCGTAAAAATTCGAATAACAGATTTAGTAATGTAGCATTTGAAGGTATCTATGTTAAAAATAGATTCAATAGAAAAATGTACAGAATCATAAATCGTTCTGATGTTTCGGTAGATAAAAAATACAAATATTCAGGCTTATCTTTTCTAATCTTTCCCGAGTTAATTTCCCAGATTACGGGAATGCCCTATGCTGAATACCTGGATCAAGAGTTTTACAAACCACTTGGTATGAAAACTTTTGGATTTTTACCAAGTACTAAAGAATTTTCTAATAAAATTGTCCCTACAGAAGAAGATACTATTTTCAGACATACGTTAACACAAGGTTGGGTACATGATGAAAATGCATCATTATTAGGAGGTGTTTCTGGTAATGCAGGTCTATTTGGTACCGCAGATGATTTAGCAATTATTATGCAAATGTTTGCGCAAAAAGGGTTGTATGCCGGAAAGCAATATATCTCAAAAAAAACAATGGAGGAATTTACACAAGTTCAATATCCAGAAAATGAAAACAGAAGAGGTTTAGGTTTCGATAAGCCATATTTGAATAATGATCAATTCACATTGGCAAATTCTTACCCCGCTCCAGAAGTTGGTGCAACGAGCTTTGGTCATAGTGGTTTTACAGGAACCTTTGTTTGGGCAGATCCAGAAAATCAATTGATTTATATATTTCTTTCTAATAGAGTGTATCCTTCTAGAGAAAATCGTAATATTTATGACTTAAATATTCGGCCATCGATTCAACAAATATTTTATCAGGCATTTGATAAATCAAAACAGCACAATCCTTAGTATATTTATTAATATCTTCGATTTATAAAACAACCCTATGGGATTACTACTTTTTTACGCGTTTATATCTATTTTCTTCTCTTTTCTATGTTCTATATTAGAAGCAGTGTTATTGAGTATCACCCCAACTTTCATAAATGTAAAAATGAAAGAAGGTCATGCTTATGCAAAAACCTTAGAGGCACTTAAAAAAGATGTAGACCAACCTTTAATTGCTATTTTAACAATAAACACTATTGCCCATACTGTAGGTGCAATTTTAGTTGGTGTACAAGCGAAAGTTGCTTACGCTGAATTATACGGTAGCGAAACCAAAACAATACTTGGTGTATCATTTACAGAAGATTTAATGGTTGGGGTAGTTTCTACCCTCATGACTATTCTTATTTTGGTTGCGTCTGAAATAATCCCAAAAACTATTGGAGCTACATACTGGAAACAACTAGCCAATTTTTCAACCAAAACCTTAAAAATTATGGTTTTAGGTTTAAAATATACTGGACTATTATGGTTATTGCGTTTATTCACTAAAATGGTCGGTGGCGGCAAACACCATGGTAGTGTTTTAAGTAGAGAAGATTTTCATGCCATGACAGATATGGCACATGAAGAAGGTGTCTTTGAAAAATCTGAATCTACCATCATTAAAAACTTATTAAAGTTCGATGAAGTTTTGGTGAAAGATATTATGACTCCAAGAGCTGTAATGAAAGTAGCTTCCGACGAAAAAACAATTGCTAATTTCTTTACCGATAATCCGAAATTGCGATTTTCTAGAATTCCTGTTTACACTGAAAACATTGATAATATTACTGGTTTTGTTTTGAAGGATAATGTTCTAGAAGAAATGATCAATCAGAACGGAGAAATTCCGTTAAAAGAAATTAAGCGCGAAATTCTAGTAACACGTAGAAGTACTCCTATACCGACCCTATTTGAAATATTCATTGAAAAACGTGAAGCAATTGCGTTGGTCGTAGATGAATATGGTTCTGTTAGTGGAATAGTAACTATGGAAGATGTAATAGAAACGCTTCTAGGGCTTGAAATAATGGATGAGAGCGACAGTATTGCCGATCTGCAGAGTCTTGCTCGTAAAAACTGGGAAAAACGTGCTCAGGCAACCGGAGTGATCGAAAAGCCTACTTCGCCAGACGAATAAACTTCAAGAATACTATGGAAGAGGATATTGCTTTTATAAATACTCCCCTAGGCGTTGCCAAAATTATTGGCGATGCTGATGGACTTACCTCTATAACCGTACTTAATTCTGATGAACCCCTTACCGATGTTATACCTGAATCTTTAGAAGATGCCGTTTATCAATTAAACGAATATTTTGAAGGGATAAGAAACAACTTCGATCTAAAACTGAACCCTGAAGGAACAAAATTTCAAAAGAAGGTTTGGGTAGCGTTGCAGAACATATCTTATGGAAAATCGAAGTCTTATTTAGAGCTTGCAAAAACTTTAGGTGATCCCAATGCAACCAGAGCTGTCGCATCTGCAAATGCACGAAATCCGTTATGGATCGTAGTACCTTGTCATAGAGTAATCGGTACCGATGGTTCACTTACTGGTTACGCTGGAGGTCTACATAGAAAACAGTGGTTATTGAACCATGAGAGTCCGTTTAAACAGCAAAGCTTGTTCTAAAACAACTGCTTTACCTGACTACTTAACAAACCACTTGGTTTATTTCCTTTCAAAATTCCCCTTTATACATCGTACACCTTGCATTTTGTCGATACAATTGCGATTGCTGTCGTTACTTTCAACAATTATAAACACATTCTATAAGTAAAAAACAGACTGGTTGGTCGGTTCATTGATATTAGCCATTTTCTATCAATTACTATTAATAATTATTTAAACCTATATAATTTATAGCGATTCCGGGTTTACGCAATGGAATATAACCTATTAATTGTAGGTTTATTCTTTAATAGTATATTAGGGACCAGACCAAATAAACAATTGTTAACGGTCATACGAAAACACCAACTAGTTACTAATTATTCAAAACAATATTAATTTTGAACTATGAAATTTAAGCATGCCTTACTTTTGATAATACTTATTATCACCTATTATCAAACAACCGCACAAAAAATTAAAGCGGGGTTCAACCCACAGGAATACAAAGAATTGCTTTCCATTAGTGTCAAGAATTTTTATCCCTCTGAAACTAAGGATATTCCTTATCCTGCTAACTATAAAAGAAAATATCGTTCTCAACCTATGGGTCTAGATAATGTTTGGGAGTTATGGACTACCACTGATAGCACTGCTGTGATAAGTATTAGAGGCACAAGTGCAGACCCAAGTAGTTTTTTAGCAAATGCCTATGCAGCTATGGTTTCTGCTAATGGAAAACTAACCATTGCGGAGAATAATGTTTTTGAATATGAGTTATCCGAAAATCCGAAAGCCGCAGTGCATATAGGCTGGTTAACCTCAATGGCTTTTTTATCCCAAGATATATTACCAAAAATTGATTCTTGTTATCAAACTGGAATTAAAGATATTTATATTACGGGGCACAGTCAGGGTGGTGCAATAGCTATCCTAATCACATCGTACTTTAATAATTTACAAAAACAAGGAGCTATCCCACCAGACATTCGCTTTAAAACGTATAGTTCAGCAGGCCCAAAAGTTGGTAATCAATACTTCGCTAATGATTATAATATCTTAACACAGGATGGTTGGGGATATAATGTTATAAATCCGAACGATTGGGTACCAGAAAGCTTTTTGACAGTTCAAACAATGGAAGACTTTCCTGATATCAACATTTTTGCTACCGTTAAAGACGGAATTGATAATCAGTCGTTTTTCAAAAAAATTATAGCAAAGACCTTGTACAATAAAGTAGCTAAACCATCCAAAAAAGCCCAACGCAAATATCAAAAATACTTCGGCAAAATGGTTTCAAAAAGAATTAAAGAAAAGCTACCCGGATTTATCAATCCTACATATTACCATAGTAGCAATTATATACAGTCAGGAAATATTTATGTACTGAAAGCTGATTCGGATTATCATAAATTATTCCCTTATGATAAAACAAAATTAATGCAACATCACCAACCCAACGCTTATTACTATTTGATAAATGAAGTATTAAAAAGAGATAGTACGAACCGCTAACAATGTTTATAAAAATTAAGCGAATAAGTACAAAATTCAAGGCTTTTGGCTCGTATAAAACTTTGTACTTAACCGAAAGTGAAGTGCATCAAAATCGCCTGCTTTTCATATACTAACCGTTACCTTCAAGTTGAAAAAATATGATTAGACCGTTCAAACCCGATGACAAAGAAAGCTTACTGAGAATTTTCAGGTTAAATGTTCCTGAATTCTTTGACAAAAAAGAAATAAAAGATTTTGCAGAATATCTAAATCAAAATACAGAAACCTATCTGACTGTTGAAGTGGATAATACTATTGTTGGCGGAACTGGATATTACGTGAATGAAGATGATAATTCTGGACGAATAACGTGGATTTTTTTTGATCCAAGTTATTCTGGACAAGGACTGGGAAAACAGTCGGTAGAACATTGTTTAAATATATTAAGTAAAGATAATAGGGTAGAAAAATTCATTGTAACAACATCTCAGCTTGCATATAAGTTTTTTGAAAAATTTGATTATAAAATTAATCGCATCGAAAAAAATTATTGGGGAAAAGATCTTGATTTATACGAAATGGAAAAGTTTAATAAATAAAAAACTGCAGCTTACAATACCTATAGGTAATGCGGAGTTTGGCACTTAATTCAATGGTATGCGTATATTTAAAGTGTCCGCAAAATCTTTAAGATTTTGCTCTGAAACAAAATAAAAAGCTTTGGCTACGTGCGCAGACGGAAACGAAAAATTTCTTTGTCTATGCACTACGCTTAGCCTCTCTGTGGTAAAAAACCTATTACAAACATACTTCTACTATCAAAAAAAGAGTTTCTAATTCATGAGCACCAAAACACAGACCAAAAACACCTTAAAAACGGACTGGCACACCTTTATAAGTAGTTCTGCATGGCGTTGGTTTAAGAAAGTAACTGTATTGATTATTTTCTCGTTGGTCATAAATCATTTAGCGACACCAGATAGCTTTCCTGGTAGTGATTATTATAGATTCCCCATTGAAGGTTTTCTGGCATCTATTGTTTTGTGTATTATCATTGGCATCATCACCGAGATTAACTTTCAATATTACAAGAAAAAGCATTTCTATAAAAAAGTTGAAATGGCAACTATAGTATGGTTCATGGCCTCAACTCTAGGGTATATTACACTCATGTATATTCCTGTAAATTTTATTTTTAGTCTTGTCGTAGATGGACAGATTGAGTTCTATTATTTATTAATTGGTTTACTGATTACCTTACTATTGAGTTTTATACTTATAGGATTGTCGTATGCCCAAGACGTATACAATTTATATAAGTCATCTATAAGAGATGCTGTTGTAACTATAGAAAGCGGTGCAAAAACTACAAAGCTCGCTTATGAAAGTATTGCATGTTTTTACAGCGAAAACAAAGTTGTATTTGCTGTAAAAAATGATGGCACAACTATTAGTACAGATTTTATATTGAATGAGCTGGAAGAAAAAATAAATAATCAATTGTTTTATAGAGCCAACCGGCAAATTATCGTTCACAAAGATGCTGTAGAAGAAATAGAAAAAATTGAGAATGGTAAACTACGTATTCAATTAAAAGCTGCTATTGAAAACGATGCTATTAAAGAAATAAATATCAGTCGGTACAAGCGAAAGGAATTTATGAATTGGTTTCAATAAAAAATACCGACTATTCAGTTATTAATATACTACCATTCAGTAAGAGCATAAGTAATTAAAGGGGGTTTAAGCGTTTTTGTTCATTAATTCGCTTAGAATTTAAAACCTAAAATAATGAACAAAGTTACCTTACGACAAACCTTAATTCCATTAATTACCGTTGCAGTCATCTGCTTTATATGGTTCGGACCACTTAATTTAAGTTATATAGAAAACATCGTTGTTTCTCTATTAATCATCTTCTCCAATTATATAGAATACAAAGGAAAACCATTTTTAGCTCTAGGATTACAACGCGAAAAATTTACAGTCAAAAACATCTTCGTATTAGCGCCATTAGTTGCATTAGGTCTCTTTACTTTTTATGCCTTTTTATTGGTTCCTGGAATCACAAAACTCACAGGAGTTCCCATAGATTATTCAAGTTTTAAAGAATTAGAAGGAAATCTTTCTGCTTGCTTAATTGCTTTGGTAGTCGTATGGGCTACTGCTGGGTTTGGAGAAGAAATTATCTTTCGGGGTTATTTTATGAGACAATTTGTAAAATTCTTTGGAGAAAGCAAATTCAGTATTGTTCTTAATATTGTCTTGTTAGCTTGTTTTTTTGGTTTCATGCATAGTTATCAAGGAATTACCGGGCAAATTGTTGCAGGTACGGTCGGAGGGCTCATAGCGCTGATATTCTACTTACGCAAATACGATTTGTGGTTTGTAATTGCAGTACATGGTTTTTTTGACACCATTTCGTTGATTTGTATTTACTACGGATTGGCTTAATAATAACTGGAAACAATTTATACATCGCGAACTCACCTGATTAGATGTACCTTTTTGCTTATACCCCATTAAAATCAAATAGTGAACACAGTACTAACTTAGTAAAACTAACAACAAAACAGATTTACGTTTTACGTGTCTTCGGAAAGAAACATAAAACGTAAATCTCCATAATTTCATAGCGGAAAGTAAAAATTAGTTTGTTCTAACCTTACTTTTATAATACCAAAAAACAAACTACTTAGTTTGTTTAGTACCTAAAACACCAATTTAACTTCGTACTCTTTGCATTTAGTCGATACAATTACGATTGCCGTCGTTACTTTCAACAATTATAAACGCATTCTACAAGTAAAAAAAAGACTAGTTAGTCGGTTCGCTATTTTTAAGGCAATTCTCTTCTAAGTTCCATTAATAAACAACTAGTGCTATATAATTTATAGTGTTTATGGTATTCCGTAATAGAATGTAGCCTGTTAATTGTAGGTTTATTCTTTAATAGTATATTAGCTAGATAAGCTATAATCAACAGGAAATAAACGTACCCTGTTCAGTTTATACATACGTTGGCAAGCATTAAAAAAAAATGAAAAGAAAATTAGAAACAATAGGGTTATGTATTGGTTGGTTTGCCATATTAGCACAGTTTTTCTTGATGTTTCAAAACAGGCAAACGGACATTCTTGAAATGGTTATTCGTTTCTTTAGTTTTTTTACCATTTTAACTAATATTTTGGTAACACTATATTTCACGGCATCTGTTTTCAAACTAAAATTGATTCCCTTTAAATGGTTCTTTTCAAAAGGAACAATCACTGCAATTACTGCGTTTATTCTTATAGTCGGCTTGGTTTATCAAGTAGCATTAAGAGGTGTATGGCAACCTACAGGACTGCAACGGATTGTTGACGAACTACTGCATACCATAATTCCTTTATATGTACTTATTTATTGGTGTATTAAAGTCAGAAAAAATGATTTGAGGTTGAAATCATTTTTAGGCTGGCTGTTATATCCTGTACTATTTATTGTATTTATACTCGCAAGAGGACATTTCTCTGGGTTTTATCCCTATCCATTTTTAAATGTTCCTGAAATAGGATACGAAAAAACACTCTTAAATATTAGCATTGTTTTTGCTACAACTTTGACAATATTTACAAGCCTAATATTAATAGGAAAAATTATAATTAAAAAACAAACCAAAATCTAATGATTATGAAAACAAAAACCACATTGTTGATTGCCATTTTTAGCTTCGTTATGATTTCTTGTGGAACCAAAAAAAATGTTGCTAGCGAGAAATTTTACAACACCACTTGGGAACTAGAATACATTTCTGGACCACGTATTGCTTTTAATGGTTTGTATCCCGACAAAAAGCCTGAAATCACATTCGATAAAGTAACTAAAAAAGTTACTGGAAATAATAGTTGCAATGGCTATTCTGCCGATTATACTTTAGATAATGATTCAATGTCCTTTGGAGTGCCTGGTCCAACTACAATGATGTTTTGCGGAGAAGGAGAAAAAGTGTTTTTGAATATGATAAAAAAAATAAACAAATTCAGTTTTGACCAAGACGGAAAATTAAACCTCCTAATAGATAATGTTCCTATGATGCGGTTTAAAAGAGTAGAAAACCAATGAAGATAATTAGAAGAACAAGTGCTTTTTGCTTTTTATTCTTGTGTCTATCTTGCCTAGGTGAAATTAATCAACAATCACCGCAAAGCAATATCAAAACAATAAGCAATTCGGTAGTATCAAAACAAGAAACCGTTCATAAAAAGGAAATAAATAACCCGAACGGTATTTATTTTAAAGCCTCGGGAACAGAACCTTTTTGGAGTTTGGAACTATCGGAAAAGCAACTAAAACTTAAAACAATAACAGATTCTGTTTTTACACCTTCTGCAAAACCTTCACAGGCTATGGACAGTAATGTGAAGAGGTATAAAATCCAAACAGAATCCGGCCAACTCGATATTCAGATTACGCAATCGGAATGTACCAACGCAATGTCGGGAAAGTTATCGCCATACACCGTTTACGTGACATATAAAAAGAACTCGGAAACCTCTATGCATAAATTAGAAGGTTGTGGCAATTATATAACCGATTATCGTTTACACGATATTTGGGTGCTGGAAAAACTGGACGGAAATGAAGTAACAATAGAAAATTTCAAAAAGGATTTACCTTCAATTGAAATCAATGCTGCATCAAACTCGTTTACGGGCTATGCAGGATGTAACCAGATCAATGGTAAACTGTTTTTTGAAAAAGGATTGCTTCGATTTACCGACATCGCGACCACCAAGATGCTTTGCGACCCTAAAAACAAAGAAACTACATTTTTAGAAGCATTGCGAAGTGTAACTACATATAAAATCGAAAACAACCGCTTGTGGCTTTCAAATCCATCAGATAAAGAATTATTAATATTCAAAAAAATCGATTAACCTAAGAATAAAACTTATGAGAAAATTAGCATTAGTAGCACTTGCATTTATAACCATAGTAGCTTGTAAAAACAATACTAAAACAGAAAAAAAATCGGTAACAAAAGAAGAAAAACCAAACGAGAAATCAACTAAAAAAACGATTTTAGATAAAGGTTGCTACGAATACAATAGCAATGACAACACAATTAAAATGGAAATCACTGAAGTAAATGAAAACGTAACGGGAAATTTAAACATTGCTTATGCCGAAAAAGATGCCAATCAAGGAACTTTTGTTGGTAACTTAAATGACGACAAGCTATTTGGAACTTATACTTTTAATGCGGAAGGAAAAGAAAGCTCAAGGGAAATAGCATTTTTGGTTAAGGGTAACCAACTTATTGAAGGTTTTGGAGAATTAAATGACAATGGCACAAAATTCAAGGATGTGAATACCATAAAATACAACTCTTCAATACATTTAACAAAAGTAGATTGCAACCAATGAAGAGCGGAATGTTTGTTTAAAAACGGTAGGTCATTTTCCAAGTTAAAACAAACCTGTTTAGAGTTGGGTACTATTCTTATACTAAACCGTTCTCCCACAAGTAAAAACTCCAATCTTTTGCCAAACCGAGTAAAAATGTAAGTACGTCAGCAATAAAATTGCGTTAAATTCCTACTTATTAGTAACTTACCTTTCTATGCCTGATAAATTACAATTAGACAACATCCTCTTCTTAGATATAGAAACCGTACCTGAAAAAAGCTCATTTGACCAGTTAGATGAAACCACACAAGAATTGTGGGCACACAAATCTCAATACCAAAGAAAAGATAATGTAACCGCAGAAGAGTTCTACGAGCGTGCCGGAATTTGGGCGGAGTTCGGTAAGATTATTTGCATATCCGTTGGTTATTTTACGTTTCAAAATGAGGTTAGAAATTTTAGAGTAACCACTTTTCACGGAGACGAAGCGAAGCTCTTGGCTGATTTCAAAATCTTATTAGACGAGCATTTTAATCATGTTAAAAACGTGCTTTGTGCTCATAACGGTAAAGAATTCGACTTTCCGTATATCGCTAGAAGAATGATTATTCATGGAATAACCTTACCACAAAAGCTAGATCTATTTGGCAAAAAACCATGGGAGATTCCGCATATAGACACCATGGAGCTTTGGAAATTTGGCGACTACAAGCATTTTACTTCATTAAAATTAATGGCACATGTACTGGGCATACCTTCCCCTAAAGAAGATATAGATGGTAGTATGGTTCGTGTAGTATACTATGAAGAAAACGATCTAAACCGTATAATAACCTATTGCGAATTAGACGTATTAACCACTGCACAGGTTTATTTAAGGTTACGAAATCAAGAATTACTAAAAGATAGTGAAGTTAAAAAAGTAGCTAATTAATAGAAACACGTTAAAAATAGCATTCAACGATATAAAAATAGGACTAATGATGTAATTTTGTTAGTAACGTCATTTGTTCAAAAACGAGCCATATCTATGAAAAAAATCATCTTATTATTCTCTGTAGTTGTATTACTGGCAAGCTGTTTACAAGAAAAGGAAATAAGCTCTATACATCCAGAAAACTGGACGAAGAGAAAAGTAACCATGAAGGTTCAAGATTCTTTAGAGCATGGTAAGTCTTATTTATCTATCTATTCTCAAATCTATAGTAGCTCTGAACATAAGACCCATAATTTAACCGCTATGGTCAGCTTACGTAATACAAGTGATGTAGATACTATTTACCTTTCTAAAGCTGAGTATTTTGACACACATGGGGTTTCGTTAAGGAATTACTTTAACCACCCTATTTATTTGGCTCCTTTAGAAACGGCTGAAATTATTATTGACGAAATGGATGTTGAAGGTGGTACCGGTTCTAACTTCATTTTTGAATGGCAAGCACCAAAAGATTGCCCAGAGCCATTATTTGAAGGCGTAATGAATTCAACGGTTGGTCAACAAGGTCTTTCATTTACTACACAATCAAGAAGAATAAAATAACGCTATTTAGTACTTATAGAATTTAGTGCTTTTGTTTACGTTAAAATCTTGAATCTGTAATACATATAGTCCAGAAGGAAGATCAGAAACATTTATTCTTGAATTTGTAGCTGAATCCATTTTCAATTCTACTCCACTAGTGCTCATTATTCTATAAACCGAGGTTTCTGAAGTTTGAACATTTAATTGAATTTCATCTACTGCAGGGTTTGGATATACGCTGAAAGGAATTTCAGAATCAGCACTTAAAGCATTAAGGGTTTCTAATACCGTGTCTTCTCCGCTAAAAGTAAATGTAGCTACTTCACTAAATTCAGAAGCTATATTCTGAGAACAAAATGTTCTAAGTCTAAAAGAATACGTAGTGTCAAGTAATAGCCCCTTCCAGCTAAAATTATTTACTGAAATGTATTCTGTAGCCCAATTCTGTTGGTGTACTTCTTTGTACTGAATTTCGTAAAGTGCATCTTCCGAAGCATTCCAAGTTAAGTTTACACTAGATGCTTCAGTTTCCTCAAGGCTAATATCGTCTGGTGCATTAATAGAACATGTAGTCATTTGAACACCTGAAACGATCAGTGAAAAATCTTGTGCGTTATTTACAAGGTCTCCCTTATGCGATACGGTAATTGTATAAGTACCATCTGCATTAGGAATTTCAATTCTTTCAAAAGGATCAACTCTATTATCTCCTTTAGTAGCAGCATTATTAGCTTGACTAGGATTTAATTTCCAAGGTAAAAATGTTTGCCCGTTTTTAGTGATTCTAATATCTAGGTCATTTACCAATGCAGCAGTAGTATTGTTTAATTCACCAGAGTTAATAAAACTAGATTCTACATCTGTCCAAGAAATAGAAGCGATTATTGTTTCATTACCGTTTGCAGTTATTTCAAAAGAAAACTCTTCGCCATTTTCTAAAGACTCCTCGGCAACATGACTAGAAAAGTCTTTATTATTTAATACCTCAGCGGCATTTTTCGAATTCATAATACCCCAACCCATTTTGTAATCAGGTCCTAGAGCATCTATATCATCTGCTGTATGTAAAGCCAACCCTTTTAAAGTAGCTGCTTTCATATATGAACCATATAACTCTTTGTTGTACTGTTGCAATAATAATAAAGAACCCGTAACACCCGGTGTTGCCATAGAAGTTCCAGAAGATGTGTTATAACTAGTATTACTAGCAGAATCTGTAGAAAGAATAGAACCACCATTACCTGCGATGTCTGGCTTAATACGACCATCATCAACAGGACCAAAACTACTGTAAGTAGAAACATCGGCACTTTTTAAATTTCCGTTTCTATCTATATTTGAATTTGCACCGGCAACCGTAATATTATTTTTTGAAATAGTAAAGCCTAATAAAACATCAAAACCATCTGAGGTCTTACCATAAGTAGGTGTTTGGTTATCTCTACTTTTCTGCGCATTACCTGCAGCAGTAACCATTAAATAATAAGGAGCATTATACATGATTTTATCCCAATCTTGGGCAACCTTGGTATAGGCGCCAAAATACCAATCTGGCACACGGTCTGCTTTAATACCATAAGAGTGATTAGAAAGAAGAAGACCTTCAGCAGCAGCATCGGCTACTTCTATTTTATCTCTTGTCCAATCATGAGAAACAATTTTAGCCATACTGGCTACACCTTTAGCATCTTTTTTAAGTCCGGTTGAGATAATACTACCAGAAACTCTTGTAGCATGTGCATCTACCTCAGCATTATCATCACCTATAGTTACTCTAGAAGCATATTCAATATGATTACTTAAAGCAACACCAGCATCCCAAACACCAACTTTCATTCCGTTACCATCTAAATGCAATCCCATCATACCATCTGTATTCAATGTGCTTGCTCTAGAAACTAAACCAGCTTCATCTGAATATGTTTCATAATATAAAGGACTACCATCTGTACCTATACCTTGTAATTCAATTTTCTTACCGTTTACAAGCGTTTCCTTTAATTTCCAATTATTCTGCCTTGCGACCTCATGAAGACGAGTTTTTTCAAGAGCATATTCAGAAACTAAATTAGATTTGAAATTTGCCAATTCGGTCTTCTTATCATTTGCTGCGATACTTAGTCGTTGCTTAGAAGTTTGTCCGTTAACGATATTCGCTGCTGAGAACACTAAAAATAGTAGTATTAGAATACTACTTGTACGGTAGGTTGAATTATTGGTATTCATCGGTAGGTTATAATTGTAAGGTTTGGACTACAAATATATAAACCATGTACTGTGTTCGGTGAATGAACACTTTTATTCGATGAATTACCTAGACATTACGTTGACCTTGTTGTGAAAGCATCAATTTATGATGTGTAGGATTTTTCCTTCTATTTTGAATCTATCAAGAATTAAATGTAAACATAGCATAGACGGGAAAATGATCGCTGTAACCACCCATATATCTATCTGAAACGAATGTTCTATAAGGTGATCCTTTATACTTCCCTTTTTTCTCCTTCAATGATTTATCATCATAGATAGCAGCAGAATCAAAACTATGCGTATTCTTTTCGTAGTTGAAAAAAGAATTAGACACCAAAATCTGATCAAACATATTCCACTTGTTACCATAAACAGAAGAACCTTGGCTATCTGGAATATGTAATGTTTCCATTGGGTTGAATAGCGCTGCCCCTTCTTTTAAATCTTGGAGACTCTTTGAGGAAGGGTCATCATTAAAATCTCCCATAACAATTATATTAGGATCTAATTCCTCTAACCTAATTTGCTCTATTTTTTGTACAATCTCTTCAGCGGCAATAACCCGTTTGTATTCTGTCTCTACCCCTCCATCTCTTCTAGACGGCCAGTGGTTTACGAATACATGAACCAATTCTTTATTTAATTCCCCCTTTACATATAGTATATCTCTAGTAGTATCTCTAACGCCACCTGGGTTATCTACCAATAAAACCAAGGGCTCTGAGTGTAATACCTTAAAAAAACGTTTTCGATAAATAAGTCCTGTATCTATACCACGTTCATCTGGCGAATCAAAATGAACAAACCCGTAATCAAAATCATCTAAAGGGTCTGTATTCAATAGCGCATCTAATACACTATTATTCTCTGCTTCGGCAACACCAATTAAAGCAGGAGGGTAAGGGTGATCCTTTTCACCGATATTGGCAATTGTTCTGGCGAGTTTTTCCAATTTTCTTTGGTATCTTTCTATTGTCCACTTTTTTACACCATTAGGAGTATAATCTTTATCTAAGATTTTGGTGTTTCGCTCAGGATCAAATAGATTTTCTAAATTGTAGAACGCAACTGTATAACGCTGTTTTTTAGTCTTTTTCTTAAAGAATGGAAATTGCATGTATCGTTTTAATGAGTCAATAAAAATACGAAATAGCTTATGGGTAATTGCTTAATTTTGCACTTTACATTATTATGATAGAAAAGAAGAAGGTAGATTATGAAAAAGCGGTACTTATTGGTATAATCAATAAAGACCAAAATGAGGAAAAGGTTAAGGAGTATCTAGATGAACTAGAGTTTCTAACCTATACCGCTGGTGGAGAAGTATACAAACGCTTTACCCAACGAATGGATGTTCCCAACCCAAAAACCATGATTGGAACTGGGAAAATGGAAGAAATTGAGAAGTATGTTGATGAGCATGAGATAGGTTCTGTAATTTTTGATGATGAACTAACGCCTGGTCAACAACGTAATATTGAAAAACAATTACGATGTAAAATAATTGACCGTACCAGTTTAATATTAGACATTTTTGCACAACGTGCACAAACAAGTTATGCTAGAACACAAGTAGAACTTGCTCAGTATGAATTTTTATTACCTAGACTAACCGGGCTTTGGACTCACCTTGAGCGTCAAAAAGGTGGTATAGGTATGCGTGGTCCTGGGGAAACGGAAATTGAAACGGATAGACGTATTGTACGTGACCGTATCACCTTATTAAAAAAGAAACTTCTCAAGATAGATCGCCAAATGGAAACCCAAAGAGGTAACCGTGGTGCTTTGGTAAGAGTTGCCTTGGTCGGATATACCAATGTTGGTAAGTCTACACTAATGAATGTTGTCAGTAAAAGTGATGTATTTGCAGAGAATAAGTTATTTGCTACATTAGACACTACGGTAAGAAAGGTTGTTATAGGTAACCTACCCTTTCTTTTAAGTGATACAGTAGGATTTATTAGAAAACTACCTACACAGTTAGTAGAAAGCTTTAAAAGTACTTTAGATGAAGTACGTGAAGCAGATTTGCTGCTACACGTAGTAGATATCTCTCACCCTCAATTTGAAGAGCATATAGCATCTGTAAACCAAACTCTATCTGAAATAAAAAGTTCGGATAAGAAGATGATCATGGTCTTTAATAAGATTGATCAATATGAGCATGATACTATTGATGATGATGATTTAATAACAGAACGCACCGGAAGACATTTTACCATTAATGATTGGAAACAAACGTGGATGGAAAAGGTTGGTGACCGTGCTATATTTATATCTGCCTTAAACAAAGAAAATCTAGATGAATTTAGAAAACGTGTTTATGACGAGGTAAGAGATATTCACATTACTCGTTTTCCATATAATAACTTCCTTTATCCAGAACATTTAGACGAGTATTAAATGCTAATTATAATGGAATTGATGTAGTTTATCGATGAAATGAAACCATTGGTAAATCTCACCACATTTTGAGTTCAGTTCACAACATAAATTGTTTTCAACAAGACCTTATGCATTAATTTTACAGTGTACTTAAGTATAAGTCTTGACCCCAAATCGATATTTAACTTATGAAAACTACAAAGTAAAATCCCAAATTTTACGATAATTACTTAACCGAAAAAAGCCCTCTATAAAGAGGGCTTTTTTATTATATACTATTTTCTAAAATACTATCTAAGACTACAAAGAGTAGTTAAGACCAACTAAGAAGTATGTCTGTAATTTGTTGTCAACAGTATCGAATGTTTCAGTAGGAGTATCAATTAATGCGAAGTTCAAAGCTTCTTGCTTGTTATCACGTAAACCAAATTCAAAACCTAAGCCAATACCGTTCCATAACGTGTAACCAAATGAGTTGATCCATGTAGTGTTAGAAAGGTTACCGCTCTCGTAGCTTTGAAACATAGAAAGGTTAGACTTAAAGTTAACCGCTCCAATTTGCTTCGTATAATCAGCAACAATTTTAGCACCTAAAGAAGATTCAAATACAGAATCGCCTTTACTAAATACGAAGTTGTAGTTTAATGGGTGAATTACAACAACTAAATCAGCAATAGGAGTCCAAGTAGCACCAACACCAAAGTCAAGGTATCCTGGATCGTTGAAGTTATCAAGAATTGTTGTTCTGTACTCAGCTAAACCAGAGATTGCCCATTTTTCGTTAAGCTTTCTTCCGTAAAGAGAAGTGATGTTGAAAACGTCAGTTCCTTTTTTGAAACTGTCATCATCAGTATCATCATTCTTATCGTCAAACTTTACCCATGCTAAATTTAAGTTACCAGAGTTTCTCCAAAAGAATTTCTCCTCGTTCAAATTTGCAAAAGCATTTACTGTTACACCAATACTACCAGAAGATAAATCTGGAGTACCTTGTCCGTACCAGTTGTTAAAGCTACTAAGGTTTCCACCTATAGTACCGAATGCACCTTTTTTCCAACCTGGTAATGCATCTATTGCACCTTGAATAGCATCAGCTCTTCCTTGAATAGCAGCTATCGAATCTTTAGCAGCACCTAATTCACCTTTGAGTTCTTCTTCTGTCTGAGAAAAACCGACGGTTGCAATAAATGCAAATGTTAGTGTTAATACAATTCTCTTCATAATAATTAATGTTTATAATTTATAGTGGCGCAAAGGTAATAATAAGTCCCAACTTCTATAAGTTGGATTATGTTATTTTCTTTTGTATAACGGCACTGAAGAGCATGCTTCGCCATACATAATAGACCTTGCCACTGGTTTTAAACGCTCCGCAAGAAACAGATAAGCGTTTGCAGGCACAGGTTTTTTACTGCATCCTTTTATAATGATCAACTTATCTTGATACTCAGAAATATCAAGTTTTTCTATAATAGATTGATAGATACTGGTCTCTAAATCTACCAATGACCCATGAATAATTTTCTTGGCAATACCACCAAGCTTGACACTTAGTAAAATATAAGCCCAACCAGGTACTATTGCATCTGTAGAACAATGCATAGCAACATAAGCCCCATCGTATTGAGACCAATCGTGTTCTTCTACAAAAGCTCTAAACTCTTTCTCCTTTAAGATAAAACCCTCAAAAAGCCAGTCTTTGATATCCAATACCATTCTGTCCCCTTTAGGGTAGTAATCCTCTAGGTTAAAAGTAATCAGTTTGCTTTGAGCAACTTTATTTACAATTTCATCTTGCATAAGCTTCTTTTAAATCAGCACTAGCTTAAAGTAGCCCTAACTCTAATTTTGCTTCTTCGCTCATTAAATCTTGCGTCCAAGGTGGATCAAAAGTAATTTCTACCTCGGCATCTTTAATCTCGTTAAGCGATTTCACCTTCTCTTCTACCTCTGCAGGTAAAGACTCAGCAACTGGGCAATTAGGTGATGTAAGCGTCATTAGAATTTTAACTTCGTTATCCTCATTGACCAAAACATCATAAATTAATCCTAGTTCGTAAATATCTACAGGAATCTCTGGATCATAAATAGTTTTTAAAATTCTAACAATTTTCTCCCCTAAATCTGCACTGCCTTCAGCTATATTTTCTTCACTCATAATCTTAATCTTCAATTTGTGTTTGATACGCTACAGCGTATAATTTTAATTGTTTGATCATACTAACCAAACCATTTGCCCGTGTTGGCGACAAATGCTCTTTCAATCCAATTTCATCAATAAAATGAGTATCGGCATCTAAGATATCTTGTGGTTTTTGGTTACTAAATGCACGTATTAGAATAGCAATAATACCTTTCGTAATTATAGCATCACTATCTGCAGTGAAAACCAATTTATTATCTTCTAATTCGGCATGTACCCAAACCTTACTTTGACAACCTTTAATAATGTTATCGTCTGTCTTAAATTCTTCGTTAATTAATGGAAGTGATTTACCAAGATCAATCATGTACTCATATCGCTGCATCCAATCATCGAACATGGAAAATTCATCTATAATCTCTTCCTGTATCTCTTTAATTTCCATTGCTTTATTTTATGCAAAAATACGATAACAATTGAAGCATTTCAAACCTTAACGTTATCGATGACTCTTTGGTTTACAACAACATACTTTTAGCTTTAATAACACCCGCAATAAGAATATCTACTTCTTCTATTGTGTTATAAAATGCAAAGCTAGCACGTACTGTTCCAGGGATTTTAAAGAAATCCATTATGGGTTGTGCACAATGGTGTCCTGTACGTACTGCAATACCTAATTTATCTAAAATACTACCCATATCATATGGGTGAATGCCTTCAATATTGAAGGAGATTACAGATGTTTTATTCTTTGCAGTACCGTATATTTTTAAACCCTCAATTTTTAATAGTTCTTGAGTAGCATATTCTAATAGTTCATGCTCATATTTGGCGATTTCTTCAAAGCCAATAGCATTCATATAATCTAATGCGGCACCAAAAGCGATACCACCACATATATTAGGTGTACCTGCTTCAAATTTATGAGGTAAATCGGCGTAAGTAGTTTTTTCAAAAGTAACCTCGGCTATCATTTCACCACCACCTTGGTACGGCGGTAACTTATTTAACCAATCTTCTTTACCGTACAACATACCAACACCCGTTGGTCCGCATATTTTATGTGCAGAACACGTATAGAAATCCACATCTAAAGCTTGTACATCGGCAACTAAATGCGGAGCAGCTTGTGCGCCATCAATTAAAACCGCAGCACCAACTTTATGTGCTTTTTCTATAATTTCTTCAATAGGATTAATGGTCCCTAAAGCATTAGAAATATGGTTACAGAAAACCAATTTTGTTTTATCATTTAATAGTTCATCGTAAACATCCATTCGCAATTCCCCTTCTTGGTTCATTGGAATCACTTTTAAGATTGCTCCAGTACGTTCGCATAACATTTGCCATGGCACAATGTTAGAATGATGCTCCATAGCAGAAACTAAAACCTCATCTCCTTTTTTAATTAAGGCAGAGAATCCGTTGGCTACAAGGTTAATACTATGCGTTGTGCCTGAAGTAAAAATTATCTCGTAAGAATTAGCCGCATTAAAATGCTTTTGAATCTTTAATCTTGCTTGCTCATATTTATCCGTAGCTTCTTGAGAAAGCGTATGAACCCCACGGTGTATGTTTGCATTGTAGTTTTGATAGTAATCTACAATGGCATCTATAACCTGTTGCGGAGTTTGTGAAGTAGCGGCATTGTCTAAATAGACCAATGGCTTACCATTTACCTGACGCTTAAGAATTGGAAAATCTTCTCTTATTTTTTTAATATCTAACATAGTCAATCTTCTTATATACAAAGATACCAAGAGTACTTTTATTATAAGGATAACGTTAGATATATTACACTAAAACAACTTATATCCCAAAATTATAGATTGACCACTATATTGGGCAGAGGTATAAATGTATTTCAAAATTTCTCGATTCAAATTATACCTTAGCTCAGCACTAAATTTATTGTTATAGGTATATCCTATACCAAAAGCAGCTGTTGTACTATTATCAATGTCTTGATATTGCCCGAAGCTTACAACATTTGAGTCGGCAGTGCTCATCGCAAGTACCATTGAGCCATTCATAAATAGTTTTGATTTTTTATTTAAAAAAATATAGTGCCTCAAGCCTATGCCAAGCCCAATATAATTATAATCAACCATATTAATTCGACCATAACCTTGCTCTTGTTCAGTCTTATATGAGTTGTAAAATGGTTCTGCTAGAATAGCCCATTTATTTTTATTAAACGGTAATATCATTTCTATTTCAACACCAATTCTAAATGATAATTCTCTATCAAAGTTTATTTCTTGAGTTCTATTGAAAACGTTTCCTGTTTGAGAGCTCTTAACTATAGAACTATTTACACCAGGTCTAACTGATAGGTTAAACCAATCATTTTTTTCATTTTTCAAAACAGGTTTTATTTTACCGTTATAAGCATTGAAAATGCCAATTAAATCATTTTCTCGGTAATTTATTTTTAATATTTTTTTTTGTAAAAGACCATCATCGTTTAAGTCGTTCCATAACTGCTGTTTGTATTGATTGTTTTCAGCAATTGTATTAACTCCTTTAATATATTTTTTATAAATCAGTGGTTTTATTTCAGTGACTTCGGTTTTATAAAAATATTTTCTTCCATTACTATTCTCATATAGAAATAGAGTTGCTTTTCCTTCAACCAATACTTTTAAAAATAGTTCTCGTTTTATGAAAATTGGTTCGCGTACTCTGCTTAATTTTTTTACTTCATCAACTGAGGTGTCTAAATCAACAGAAGACTTAATATATCTTGATTCTTTATCTACACCAAATTCCTTAACATTTTCTATAGTTAATGTTTTAGCATCTTCGCCTTCAGAAAATTTATACTTGAATTCGGTAGGATTTTTCATCCAATCCACATTCTTAATAAGACAAGTGGTTTTTTGACCGTTATTATCTACGTAATATCCTTTTTCAAAATCAATTTGCGAATAGGAGTTAAATGCAATGAATGCCGTAAAAAGGCTGTTTAATAAAAAAATTCTCATGAAATTGATTTTTCACAAAAAACATGTATTAAGAATTAAATAAAAAGAATTTTCGTTAAAACATTAACAATAGAAGACTAAAAGAAAACATTCGAGTATTGCCTTAATGTTTACAAAAAAAATGATAGTTGAAACCTACCTATGCTTTCTCTTAAAAACGGAATCCGACACCAGCTTTTATAAAGCCTGTTTTCTCTTTAAAATTATAATTACTTGTTTGACCATTAATTTCAGATTCTCCTTTATATTTTATATTAAGATAATCGTATTGTGCCTGAACAAAAAAACGTTTAGATATATCGTAAGACAATCCCACATTTAGGTTTAATCCTCCTTCGGTATTGGTATTATCAACAAAAAACTGATCCCCATTATCATAATATATATCTACTATACTAAACGAATAGCCTATACCAATTTGAGGTCTAAGAGCTGATAGACCTGGAATAGGCAACTCAGCAAATACTTTAGGCTGTAATATAAACTGTTTTGCTTTGTAATCGAATTCTTGGTCCTGAAATCCAGGACCACCGTAAGTAAAACTGTCAAAGTTTTTCAAATATGCCGCATTAAACCCCCCGCCTAAAATAACAGGACCCACATTCGCAAACCTGTATTTAATACCCAAATCCAAAACTCCGTTAAAATCATTTTGAAGATTACTATTAGCAACTAAAGGGTAGTTAGCCTCAATACTCCATTTCTGGTCTTGAGCGTGCACTATAAAAGAAGCGAAAACTAAAAAAGAGGCAAGAATAACTTTTTTCATATTTATTTTAGTAAAGAATTAACATAGCTAAAATAGATTATACTGGTGTAGGAAAATACAACGGTTCGTTAAGAATAACCTAACGAACCGTTAATTTTTATTGAATAAAATAATGAATGTATCTACAAATCAAACCCAAGGTTTACCCCTAACTTCTTTGCTATCAATTTATTGATTCTAGCTTTTAATTCAGGAATACGTACAGAAGACAATACATTATTTGCAAATGCATACATTAATAATGCTCTAGCTTCTTTTTCTGGAATACCTCTAGATTGTAAGTAGAACAATGCATCTTTATCTAATTGACCAATAGTACAACCGTGAGAACATTTTACGTCATCTGCAAAAATCTCTAATTGTGGCTTTGAATTGATGCTTGCCTTATCGCTAATAAGAATATTATTATTCTTCTGAAAAGCATTTGTTTTTTGGGCAATCTTATCTACTATAATTTTACCGTTAAAAACACCTGTAGAACTATCTCCGTAAATACCTTTATAATCTTGGTGACTTTCGCAGTTAGGTTGAATATGATGTACCAATGTATGGTGATCCACATGTTGCTTTTCCCCTAAAATAGTAACCCCTTTCATAGTAGAGTCGATATACTCTCCATTCTGATAAAAGTTAAGATTGTTACGCGTTAACTTACCACCAAAAGAGAATGTATGAATCTTTACAAGACTCTTATCTTTCTGATCTACATACGTATTATCGATCAATGATGCCGTAGCAGCGTCGTTCTGTATTTTATATAAATCAACGATAGCACTTTTAGCAGCGAATATTTCGGTTACCGCATTAGTAAGTACTTCGTTAGAAGTTAAACTCTGGTGACGCTCAATAATTTGTACCTCAGCATTTTCTTCTACTACAATTAAATTTCTTGGTTGTAACAAAAGAGAAGCCTCGTTACCTGTTGAGAAATGTAAAATCTCAATTGGCTTTTTAGGCATCTTGTTTTTAGGGATATAGATATATGCCCCTTCGCGACTAAATGCAGTATTCAATGAAGTTAATGACTCGTCTTTAGATGCAATTTTATTGAAATACACATCTATAACTTGCTTGTACATTGGCTTTGTAAGCGCTGCACTCATTAAACAGATATCTACCCCGTCATGTGTTGTTTCGGACAAGTAAGAACTATAAATACCATCTACGAAAACAATTTTATAGGTATCGATTTCGTGAATAAAATAACGCTTTACGTCTTTGTACTCCAACGCATTTTCCTGTTTAGGGAATATGCTAAAATCTATTTTCTGAATATTATTTAATGAAGTATACTTCCAAGCCTCTTCCTTTTTAGAAGGAAATCCTTTTTCCTCAAAATTCTTAATGGCGGCCATACGAACATCGTGTACGGGATGCTCCACATCCACGTTATTCTCAAACGCCATAAAAGAGGAAATCAATTTATCTTTTAAATCCATATTTTTTCAATTGCCAGTTGGCAGTGGCAGAAAACCATTCTACAGAATGTTTACTGCTACTGTATACTTAATTATACCGCAGTTTCTTGCTTTAACCAGTCGTATCCTTTTTCTTCTAGTTCTAAGGCAAGTTCTTTACCTCCAGATTTTACAATTTTACCATTATGTAAAACGTGAACAAAATCAGGTACGATATACTCTAACAAACGTTGGTAGTGCGTAATTAAGATTACTGCATTATCCTTACTCTTCAATTTATTAACACCACTAGCAACAATACGTAATGCATCGATATCTAATCCTGAATCGGTTTCATCCAAGATTGCAACTTTTGGCTCTAACATTGCCATTTGAAAAATCTCGTTACGTTTCTTTTCTCCACCAGAGAAACCTTCGTTTAAAGATCTTGATAAGAACTTACGATCAATCTCTAATAACTCAGATTTTTCACGAATCAATTTCAACATATCTTTTGCTGGCATATCTTCTAAACCTTTTGCCTTACGAGACTCGTTAATAGCCGTTTTCATAAAGTTGGTTACAGAAACACCCGGAATTTCAATAGGATACTGAAAAGAAAGAAAAACACCTTTATGCGCTCTCTCTTCTGGAGAAACATCTTCTAAATCTTCTCCTTCTAGTTCTACTGAACCTTGAGTAACTTCAAAATTATCATTCCCTGCAATTACAGAAGCTAATGTACTTTTACCAGAACCATTAGGTCCCATTATAGCATGTACTTCACCTGCTTTTATCTCTAGGTTAATTCCCCTTAATATCTCCTTATCGTCTACGCTAGCATGTAGATCTTTAATTTTCAACATAATATGTTACTTTAAATATTGTGGCGCCTAAGGCGTTTTACTAAAATCTTAATTACTATTTATCCTACAGAACCTTCTAAACTAATTTCCAATAATTTTTGTGCCTCTACAGCAAATTCCATTGGTAATTTATTCAGTACTTCTTTACTAAAACCGTTTACAATTAATGCAATAGCCTTCTCTGTTGGTATACCTCTTTGGTTACAATAAAAAATTTGGTCTTCACCAATTTTACTTGTTGTAGCCTCATGCTCTATCATTGCGGTTTTGTTCTTCGCTTCAATATACGGGAAGGTATGTGCACCACACTCGTTACCCATTAACAAAGAATCGCATTGAGAGAAGTTACGAGCTCCATCTGCACGGCTATTCACCTGTACCAATCCGCGGTAACTATTTTGAGATTTACCCGCAGAAATACCTTTAGATATAATAGTACTCTTAGTGTTTTTACCAAGATGAACCATTTTAGTACCCGTATCTGCCTGTTGGTAATTGTTTGTTACAGCGATAGAATAAAATTCACCTATAGAGTTATCTCCTTTTAAAATACAAGATGGATATTTCCATGTTACTGCGGAACCTGTTTCAACTTGTGTCCAAGAAACCTTCGCGTTCTTTTCGCAGATGGCTCTTTTAGTAACGAAGTTAAAAACCCCTCCTTTACCTTCCTTATTACCAGGAAACCAGTTTTGAACGGTAGAATATTTTATCTCAGCACCGTCTAGGGCAATTAGCTCTACAACTGCTGCATGTAATTGATTTTCATCTCTTGAAGGAGCAGTACAACCTTCTAAATAACTTACATAACTATCTTCATCTGCAATAAGCAATGTACGCTCAAATTGACCTGTACCTGCTTGATTAATTCTAAAGTATGTAGAAAGCTCCATTGGACATCTTACACCTTTTGGTATGTAACAAAAAGAACCATCGGTAAATACCGCTGAATTTAGAGCGGCATAAAAATTATCTTTTTGTGGCACTACAGTACCCATATATTTTTTAACTAACTCTGGGTGCTCTTTTATAGCCTCTGAAATTGGCATAAAAATGATTCCCTTTTCTGCCAAGGTCTTTTTAAAAGTCGTTGCTACAGAAACAGAATCGACAACAATGTCAACAGCTACATTCTGCAATTTCTTTTGTTCATCAACAGAAATACCAAGCTTACGATACATTTCTAACAAATCTGGATCTACATCATCCAAGGTTTTATTAGGGTCAGCAGATTTTGGCGCAGAATAATAACTAATATTCTGAAAATCTGGTTTATCGTAATGTACATTCGCCCATGTAGGCTCTTCCATACTTTTCCAAATTCGAAAAGCTTCTAAACGCCAAAGTGTCATCCACTCCGGTTCTTCTTTTTTCTTTGAAATGGCAATAACAATTTCTTCGTTTAAGCCAATAGGGAATGTATCAGATTCTATATCTGTATAGAAACCATATTCGTACTCTTTGGTTTCCAATTCTTTCTTTAATTCTTCTTCTGTATATGCCATATATTATACTTAATAAGCAAAAAATAAATGAGTTTAAAAATTACCCAAATATCCTTTTACAAATTTAAAACTTCACTTCTTCTTATAATGAAAAACTCTCGCCACAACCACACGTTCTTTGTGCGTTCGGATTGTTAAAAACAAACCCCTTTCCGTTAAGACCTCCAGAGTACTCTAAAACTGTACCCACTAAATATAAAAAGCTTTTTTTATCTACAATGATACGTACGTTGTTGTCTTCGAATACTTTATCCGCATCGTCTTTCTTATTATCGAAGTTTAACTCGTATGACAATCCGCTACATCCGCCACTCTTGACACCCACACGAACAAAATCCGTTGTTGCATCAAAACCTTCTTCCGTCATAAGGTTGATAACTTTCTGTTTAGCCGTTTCTGATACTTGAATCATAATTAACTAGATTTAATCTAAATAGTTTACAAATATACATCATAAGTAGGTTTTTTCCATAGAACCTAACATTAATATAAAGTATAAGTTCATAGAGAAATACTATAATTGAAAACAAGAGTATTATTAATAATTATAAAGGAATAAACTTGTGTTTTCTATTCTTGCTGAGGATTGGAGCACTTACCTAAGTTACTCCTCAACCACCACCAATCCTCCCCCTGCATATTCCTAGCAACCCAGATAATTTCTTTTCTAAAAACTATCTTCGTAATCCATTGAGAATCCTCTTAAGAACACCTGCTTATTTATCCATATCCCTTAGTCTGTACATGACAAAAAGTAAAGAAAATGTTAAAAGACTAATCAACCTAATTACATAAATTATTAATTATCAACACTTAACGTTTTAAAATATAATCGTAACCAAGTCATTAGACCAAACAACTATCCTGAAATTCAAAGAATTAAATTACCTTCAATACTAAATCAAACAACAACAACCTATGTCAAACAACAAATCAAACGACAAAAACAACACTCGAAGAAAATTCATGAAGAATACCGGCATGGCCGCAGCTGGTTTTATGATCGTACCAAGACACGTATTAGGTGGCACCGGTTATATTGCGCCGAGCGATAAACTAAATATTGCGGGTATAGGTGCAGGTGGAAAAGGAAAAAGTGATATTGCTTCCTTTGCCGAAAGCCCTAATGTAAACATCGTTTCTTTATGCGACGTTGATGATAGACAAGCGGTTGCTTCTAGAGAGGCATTCCCAAAAGCCAGCTATTATAATGATTTTAGAGAAATGTTAGATAAAGAAGGCAAAAACATAGATGCCGTATCTGTATCTACACCAGATCACAACCATGCCGTTGCAGCTTACCAGGCAATGTCTATGGGCAAGCATGTTTATGTTCAAAAACCTTTGACCCATGATATTTGGGAAGCAAGAATGCTTACAGAAGCTGCTAAAAAATTCCAAGTAGTTACTCAGATGGGTAACCAAGGTGGTTCAGGAGATGGTGTTCGTACCATGAAAGAAATTTATGATACAGGAATTATTGGTGAAGTACATACCGTAAAATGCTGGACAAATAGAGCTATTTGGCCACAAGCCTTACAAACACCTACAAAAAAAGACCGCGTACCAAAAGGATTAAATTGGGATCTTTGGTTAGGTACCGCAGCAATGAGAGATTACAACAATGCATACTTACCTTTTGATTGGAGAGGATGGTCAGATTTTGGAACAGGTGCACTTGGCGATATGGCTTGCCATATTATGGACCCAGTATATAGAATATTACCAATATTATATCCAGATACTGTAGAATGTAGTGTTTCCGATTCTTTCGTTGGTAATTTCCAGTATAAAGATTATCCAAAAAGTTTCCCGAATTCTAGCAAAATACATTTAAGCTACCCAAGAACAGACGGGAAAGGAAAAATAAAAGTTACCTGGATGGACGGTGGATTACTACCGGAAAGACCAGAAGAATTAGGTGATGATGAGGCACTAGGAAACTGGGATGGTGGCGTACTATTTATTGGTACAAAAGGCAAATTAATGGCAGATTGCTATGGTGCCAACCCACGTTTATTACCATTGACTCTTAACGAACAGTTTGAAGTAGAACAAACAATTAAACGCGTCCCTGAAGGTCATTATTTACAATGGGTAAATGCATGTATGGCAGGTTACGGAAATGCAGAAACCAGTTCTTCATTTGATTACGCAGGACCATTTACCGAAAGTATACTTATCGGAAACTTGGCACTTAAATCTTATTTTGAAGTAGACCCAACTGTTGAAAATCAGAGTTTCTGGGGTAGTGGAAAACAATATTACGGTAGAAAACGTCTACAGTGGGATGCTGCAAATATGAAAATTACCAATTTTGAGCCAGCAAACAAATATGTAAAACGTACATATAGAGATGGCTATTCAGTAGGATAGGCTTAAATATTCTACATAAATTTAATACTAAAACCGAAGTTGAAAAGCTTCGGTTTTTTTTATGCCATACATCTTGTTTTACTTCTTATTTTTGCAACATGCTAGAAGATAAAGAACAAGAAAAAACCTCATTAGAGAAATTAGGTGAATTCGGACTCATAGAACACCTTACCAAAGATTTTAAAATCAAACAAGAATCTACCATAAAAGCAATTGGTGATGATGCTGCAGTTTTAGATTTTAAAAATAAAAAAACAGTCATAAGTACAGACCTTTTAATAGAGGGTGTACATTTTGACCTTGCTTATATGCCATTAAAACATTTGGGCTATAAATCTATCATGGTAAATCTATCTGATATTTATGCCATGAATGCTACTGCTACTCAAGTAACCATTTCAATTGCTGTTTCCAATAGATTTCCTTTAGAAGCACTTGAAGAGTTTTATGCAGGTGTAGCTACAGCATGCAAAAGCTATAATGTTGATTTAGTTGGTGGCGATACTACCTCATCAAAAACTGGGTTAATGATTAGTGTAACCGCTATTGGTGTCGCTAATGAAGAAGATATTGCCTATAGATCAGGTGCTAAAGAAAATAACCTATTGGTAGTCACAGGAGATTTAGGCGCATCTTACATGGGGCTACAAGTATTAGAGCGCGAAAAAGAAGTTTTTAAAGTAAACCCAAATAGTCAACCAGACTTAGAGCCGTATTCTTATATAGTAGAGCGACAGTTAAAGCCAGAAGCTAGAAAAGATATTACCGATTTATTAAAAACATTAGATGTTCACCCTACATCAATGATCGATATAAGCGATGGACTTTCATCTGAGATTTTACACCTAAGTAAAAGCAGCGGAATAGGTTTTGATCTATATGAGGATAAAATTCCACTAGACCCAACGGTTATTTCTGCTTGTGAAGAATTTAAGATGGACAGCACCCTTGTTGCACTAAGTGGCGGTGAGGATTATGAATTATTATTCACTATTGACCAAAAAGAATTCCCGAAAATAAAAGGCAATCCAAACTTAACCGTTATAGGGCATACCACGGGAAAAGACGAAGGAGCATTCTTGGTTTCCAGGAACAATACTAAGATTCCATTGACCGCACAGGGTTGGAATTCCTTTAACTAAAAAAGATACTTATGCAACTTGTTGCGTAGCAGTATGTCTTCTTTGGTAAATATGCTCTAAAGTTCTATTGATATCTTGTAATTCAGGAGTTAAAATGGATAGGTTACCACTTACATCTGTAGTTACTTGTTTTTGACAGTGAATACATTTGTACTCTTTAATATGAGAGGTTACTTTTTTGGAAATAGAATAATGATGTCCGAAAATGCTGCAGAATATTTTTTTCATGCTGTAGGTATTTTTGCAAAAATTCCGATTTGGGTGATCGAGAAAATGCGATTAATATTTTGGGTTGAAACTCAAGGAAATATGCATACGCTTATTTTCCTTTGGTTAAAGTACTGTATATTAAAGGCCTGTACCAGTATTTGTTGTGAGTTTTACGTAACCTGTTGTCAATGTGCTTTTTTTTGCTGTTTCAGAAAATCAAAAACCTTGGCTTACCTGTTATTTAATAATCTTTCACTTAATTTGTACCCATGTTTAAAAAGAAGGAAACACTCGTTACAGCCTTTGCCTTGTTCTCGCTTTTTTTTGGAGCGGGTAACTTAATTTTACCACCATTATTAGGTTTTAATTCTGGAAATCAATGGCTAATTGTTACAATAGGTTTTGGATTGTCTGCAGTGGCTATTCCTGTTTTTGGCATTTTGGCACATGCAAAGCTGCAAGGCACATTAATTGATTTTGGCAATAAAGTCTCACCAACCTTCAGTTTAATCTATGCGTTTTTCATTTATGCCATAGCAATCGCCTTACCAAGCCCTAGAACAGCATCTGTAACGCACGAAATGGCTATTCAGCCCTATTGGGATATCTCATCTTGGTTTACAAGTAGCGTTTACTTCGCTTTGGTTTTATTATTTGCATTAAACCGTTCTAAAATTTTAAACATATTAGGCAAAATTTTAACGCCTGCAATTATCATTATTCTGCTTTTAATAATTGGAATAACAATTTTCTCATTCCCATTTGACCTTGGAACTACTTCTTTCGCTAGTCCGTTTACCAATGGAATATTAGAAGGTTATCAAACATTTGATGCTATAGGGGCTGTAGTCGTTGGCGGCGTAATCATTATTTCAATTAATTTAAAATACACCCATGCTTCTTATGAGGATAAGAAAACATTGATTAGGAACGCGGCATGGTTTGCCGGGCTAGCATTGTTCTTAATTTATATGGGACTAATTCTTTCTGGTGCATTATCACATACCGTTTTTAGTGCAGAGACTACTAGAACAGAGATTTTGTCTGGTTTGGCAAAACAAAGCCTTGGAAACATTGGTAATTTGTTTCTGAGTATTCTAGTAGGGCTCGCATGCTTTACTACTGCAGTGGGTATTGTTACGGGTACTGCAGATTTTGTAGCATCAAGATTTAATAATTCAAAACCGGTCTATACCGTAACCGCAATTCTTGGAAGTGTACTTGGGGTATTAGTAGGGCAATTTAATGTCGCCTATATTATTGCAGTAGCTATACCCTCATTAATGTTTATTTACCCAATTACTATAATTCTTATTTTACTGAATGTAGTACCAGATAAATATGCTTCATCTTTAGTTTTTAGGGCAGTAACGATTACCACTATACTTTTTAGTATTCCAGACTTTTTAGGAAGCATAAGCGCCTTAGCAACCGCAGAAGATACATTTTCATGGATTCCACTTCAGCAGTATAGTTTAGGTTGGGTATTACCTGCTTTGATTGTGTTTGTACTTTCCAATATTTATATAAACGCGACCAAAAAATAAATTACTGAAAATTTATTTTATCTAATTCATACCCAAAAACCAAACCTTCGCTATTTGGTTTCCGTAAGTGAGGTATACTAAAAAATTAGATTATGAAAATTTCAAATACGATTAAACTTGCTACTCTTGCCTTAACTATAGGACTTACTACTTCATCCTTCGCTCAAGATGGCGGAATGGAAATGAAGAAGGATAAGAAAATGATGAAAAAGGAAAAAATGATGATGGAGACCAAAATGGTCGGTGGCGCAGAAATGTATCCTAACAAAAACATCATTGAAAATGCAGTGAACTCAAAAGATCATACAACACTAGTTGCAGCAGTAAAAGCAGCCGAATTAGTAGAAACTTTACAAGGCGAAGGTCCGTTTACAGTTTTTGCTCCTACAAATGAAGCATTTGAGAAATTACCAAAAGGGACTGTTGAGACCTTATTGATGGCTGAAAACAAAGCAAAATTACAATCAGTATTAACATACCATGTAGTTGCTGGAAAAGTCAGCGCTATGGATTTAATGAAGATGATTAAAGATGGTAACGGAAAAGCTGAATTAACTACAGTAAACGGCGGTACTTTAACCGCAATGCTAAAAGGAAAGAAGGTTCAATTAAAAGATGCCGCGGGTAATATATCTACTGTAACAATTGCAGATGTAAACCAATCTAACGGTGTTATACATGTAGTTGATACTGTTGTATTACCAGGAATGTAAAAAAAGCACACAAGATAAAAAAAGGCCCATTTCTAATGGGCCTTTTTTTGTTTTAAAATTCTATTTCCAAACTAATAGGACAATGATCACTACCCATAACCTGGTCGTGTATCTCAGCCGATGTTACTTTATCCCAGATAGATTCACTTACTAAAAAGTAATCTAAGCGCCAACCAACGTTTCGTCCTCTTGCACCACCTCTTGCACTCCAAAAGGTATATTTATCGAACGTAGTCGGGTGTAATTTTCTAAAACTATCTACCAAATTTATTTCTTTAAGCATGTGCTCAAATCCGTCTATCTCAACCTGTGTAAATCCAGATGTTTTGTTGTAATTACTTTTCGGATTCGCCAAATCATTAGCAGTATGTGCTACATTAAAATCGCCCGTGATAATTAAAGGCTTGGTTTTTGACAATTCTTTAAGGTAGTTGGTAAAATCTTTATCCCACTGTGCGCGGTAATCGAGTCGTTTTAATCCGCTACCACTATTAGGTATGTAAACATTTATTAAATGAAAATGTTCAAATTCTGAATGTGTAATTCTACCTTCTAGGTCATGAACATTAACACCCATATCCTTATCAAACTTTACAGGTGTACTTTTAGATAAAATACCAGTTCCTGAATATCCTTTTCTTTCTGAACTATTACTAAAAAGCTCATAGTCACTAACATCTTTCAATGCTTCAGCAACCTGATCATCTTGTGCTTTTGTTTCTTGAACACAAAATACATCTGCATCAAAATCTTTTACGATTTCTTCAAATCCTTTTTTAACTGAAGCTCTAATGCCATTAACGTTCCACGATACTAATTTCATTCTCTAATCTTATTTGTTCATTAATTCCTCAATCTCATCAGCCTTAATAGGAATATTTGCCATTAAGTTAAAAGGCTCTCCTTTTTCTTGAATTACCACATCATCTTCTAAACGAATACCCATATTTTCTTCTGGAATATAAATTCCTGGTTCTACGGTGAATACCATATTTGCTTTCATAGGCGTTTTCAACGCACCATAATCATGAGTATTTAACCCTATATGGTGACTTGTACCGTGCATGAAGTATTTCTTATATGCAGGCCATTCAGGATTTTCGTTTTGCACATCGGCTTTATCCAATAAACCCAAACCTAAAAGTTCAGAAGTCATTAGTTTACCACATTCCTTATGGTATTCTGCCCATAATGTACCTGGCACTAACATCTTAGTGGCATCATCTTTAACACGTAACACGGCATTATACACCTCTTTTTGGCGCTTAGTAAATTTACCGTCTACGGGAATAGTTCTTGTTAAGTCACTTGAATAATTAGCATACTCAGCAGCTACATCCATCAAAATTAAATCTCCTGCGTTACATGGTTTATTATTTTCCAAATAGTGCAAAACATTGGCATTATTACCAGAGGCAATTATTGGTGGGTATGCAAAACCTTTAGACTTGTTTCGTACAAATTCATGTAATAGTTCTGCTTCAATCTCATATTCTATGACTCCTGGTTTCACAAAACCAAGTAATCTGCGAAATCCTTTTTCTGTGATATTACATGCAGTTTGCATGATATCAATTTCCTCAGGTTCTTTGATTCCTCTTATTTCCTGAAGAATAGGATTGCTTTTAGCAACTTTATGTGCTGGATATTCACGCTTACATTTCTCAATGAATCTATCTTCACGTGTCTGTGTTTCTACAGCTTGTCTATAATGCTCATTAGTATTGAAGTAAATAGTCTCGGCCTCGGTCATCAAATCAAAGAAAATTTTATCAAATTCCTTCAACCAACAAATCATTTCTATGCCAGAGACATCGGTGCCTTTCTCTTTTGTTAATTTAGCACCTTCCCAAATGGCAATATGCTCATTAGTTTCACGAACAAATAAAATTTCGCGGTGTTTTTTATTAATAGCATCAGGAAAAAGCACCAAAATGGTTTCCTCTTGATCAGCTCCAGATAGATAGTAAATATCTCTATGCTGCTCAAAAGGCAAGACACTATCGGCTCCTATAGGGTAAATATCATTAGAGTTAAATACAGCAATACTCTTAGGCTGCATGCGATCCATAAACTTCTTACGGTTCTTTATAAATAGGGAGTTAGGTATTTGATCGTATTTCATGAATTTTAATTTTGACATAAAATTACGCATTATGTGTTGTTTCCTCAGAAAATAGGGCATAGAATTATATAATTTACAAGAAACCAACCACATATTCTTAGCAACAAATTAGCTAACTTGTATGCTTCAACCAAAAACAAACAACTCCATGAAAAAAATCGCTTACCTATTAATTGGCGCCCTATGCCTACAAGCATGTTCAGAAACCAAAAAAGAAGAATCTCAATCTGAACTATTTACCAGAATAGATACCGAGATCAAACAAAATTCTAAAGGTTATAGCGCCTTAAAAGAGGCTACAGAGACCATTGGTCATAGACTAACTGGATCTACAAACGGAGCCAAGGCAGAAGAATACACGTTCAATAAATTCAAGGAATATGGTTTTGAAGATGTTGCTTACCAAACTTTTGAAGTAGAAGCATGGGCAAGAGGCGAAGTTTCTTTACAAATTAATGATAAAGACATTAAAGTTGTAACGCTAGGTCACGCACCTATTAAAGCAAATGTTACAGGAGAGATAATAGATATGGGCAATGGTTTAGATGCTGACTATGCGGCTAACCCAGATGCTGTGAAAGGAAAAATTTCATTGGTCTACATTTCTATTTTACCAGGTAGCGCAGAAGGACTTAGCAATTTACACCGAAGCGAAAAAACTGCTTTAGCTATTAAATATGGAGCAATTGGCATCATCATTATTAATCAAGTAGATAACGGTGTCTTATTAACTGGTACCGCTTCTGTAACAGGAGAATTGATTCCTATACCTGCCATATGTATTGGTAAAGAAGATGGTATGGCGTTAAAAGAGACGTTAAAATCTAAAAAAGCCACTGCTAAAATTGATATGACCAATACAAGTGATGTTATTAAAGCAAGAAATGTTGTAGCTACATTACCTGGAAGCGAAATACCACAAGAAGAAATTGTACTTGGAGGTCATTTAGATTCTTGGGATTTAGCAACTGGCGCCATTGATAACGGTATTGGTTCTTTCGCTGTTTTAGATATTGCAAGAGCTTTCAAGGCAAACAACTTACAACCAAAACGTACGGTGAAATTTGTAATGTTCATGGGAGAAGAACAAGGACTACTTGGTTCTAAATTTTTAGTAGAACAGGCTATTGAAAACAACACAATTGAGAACATCAAATACATGATGAACTTAGATATGTCTGGTAACCCAATTGGCATGAACGCTGGCGGAAAGCTAGATGATGAAAAATTCTTTAAAGATTTAGGCGCTGCAATTCAGCAGCAGGATACTATTTATCAAAATACTTTTTCAAATAAATCTGGCTTACATAGCGATCACCAACCGTTTATGTTAGAAGGTGTTCCAATTTTATCTGTACACAGTAATTTAGACCGCTCTATTTATGGTTGTTATCATTCTGATTGTGATGATTTTAATCTGGTAAACGAAGACCATATGAAAAACACGGCTCGTTTTGGTACTATGATGTTATATGCAGTAGCAAATGCCGATAAGTTACCAGCGACGAAAATGGATAGCGAAACCACTAAAGAGTTCATGATCAAGAACGATTTAAAAGAGAAATTGATTATTGGTAATGAATGGAAATGGGAGGAATAACATTTAAATATGTGTATAAAAAAATAAAGATGAAACGGAGTATTATACTTTCAATACTCTGTTTCTCTTTTTTAACGGGATGCTCTCAGCATTCTGAAGAAATATCAGTGGATTATTTTAGTTTAATAAGACCCGAATTTACGGGCAAGATTGCATATGAAACCACAGATTTTGTGGAGGATTATTGGCGTGTTGTTGGTAATACAGGATTCAATAAAACCATCTACCTAATAGCAGATAGCCTACAAGCGGCCGGTTATGTTTTAGAAGAGAATGCCAAGGCAGAAGACCGACTTACCTATCGTATAGAAAAACGGGCTATGGACAACCAAACTTGGGAACCCATATCTGCTTCATTACAAATTGCAGGAACTGAAAAACCATTGTTACTTTCTGAAACGAACCGGAATATGACCTATTTAAATTCCGTTTCCACACCAAAAGAGGGAATTAAAGCTGAACTGGTTTGGATAAAATCTGTAGATGATTTAAATACTATTTCGGTAAAAGGAAAAGTAGTTTTTGCCGAACTAAAAGCTCGTCAAATCTACAAGATAGCTATTGAAAAAGGTGCCATAGGTATTATCACCTATGACAATCCTGATTATTTACAACCAGAAAAAAACAAAACCTCCATTCAGTTCAGAAGTCTTCCTTCTCAAAATGACACCAATTTTTGGGGCATTGCATTATCCTACGAAGCGAAAGAAAAGTTAACGGCAAAGCTTAAAAAAGGGTCAACCGAAGTAATGGTCAATATACAGACCAAAAGGTACCCATCAGAAGAACTAACCATTATTGCTAATATAAAAGGTAGTGTATTACCAGATGAACGCTTGGTATATAGTGCACATATTCAAGAACCTGGCGCTAATGACAACGCAACTGGTGTAGGTGCTCAATTAGAAATGGCTAAAACGGCTGCTAAGTTATACTCTGAAAGCAAAATTGAGTTTGACAGAACCATGACCTTTTTATGGGGAGATGAAATTATTTCTACTCGCAGGTATATTGAAGAAGACTCAAAACGAGCCAAAGGCATTAAATGGGGAATTAGTTTGGACATGGTCGGCGAAAACACTGCGATTACAGGAGGTACTTTTTTAATCGAAAAAATGCCAGACCCAAGTGCTATATGGACCCGTGGAAATGACAAACATAGTGAATGGGGTGGTGATGTTTTATCTATAGAAGATATGAAGCCGCATTACTTAAACGATTTCATACTTTCCACTTTTAAAAAACAAGGCAAACACGCCAATTGGGTGGTAGAAACCAATCCTTTTGAAGGAGGTAGTGATCACACTCCATTTTTAAAAGCAAATATCCCCGGACTACTACTTTGGCATTTTACGGATCAATTTTACCATACCGATAATGACCGTATTGATAAGGTATCTCAAGAAACATTGAAAAATGTTGGGACGGCAGCTTTAGTTAGTGGTTTAGAGTTGGTAAATGCAGGTTCAAATTTTGCATTAAATCAAATCTCAGATTTAGAACGCAGAGCAATTGAACGTTTAGAAAATGAATTTCAATTAAGTCTTAAAGCAATTAAAACAGGTGAAAAAATTGATGATGAAATTGTCATTTTAAGAGCTTGGGAAGATTGGTATAAAAAAGCCATCGCAACAGTAAAAGATGTAGTGCCCAATACAGATAATACAGTGTCAAGTGCTATTAAAAAAGCACATTTAAATATTAGCTCTAAATCTAATGAATTTACTAAATCTCTGAGCGAGACAAAATAGTAGTATAAGCACAATTAATACCAAGAGAAAAAGTAATCATTAACTTACCACTAGCTATATAAAACATGAAAATGAAACAGTTCTACTTTCTATTATTTACTAGTATTTCAATTGCATCGGCACAAATTCAGCCTACTACTTCACAAAAAGTAAACGAATCTTTAATGGTTAAAAAAACCATGGACGCTAGTTCTTTGGTTCAAAATATACCGTTGAAAAATATTGGCCCGTCTGTAATGAGCGGTCGTGTAGTAGATTTAGCGGTAAACGAAGATAACCCCACAGAGTATTATGTTGCTTATGCTTCTGGCGGTTTGTGGTATACCAATAATAACGGAAATACTTTTACTCCTGTAATGGATGAAACCCAGACCCAGAATCTTGGTGATATAGCGGTACACTGGCAAAGTGGAACAATTTGGGTAGGTACAGGTGAGAATAATTCTTCTCGTTCTTCATATGCAGGAATCGGGATTTTAAAGTCTACCGACAAAGGCAAAACGTGGCAACATATGGGCTTAAGCGATTCGCATCATATTGGGAGAATTGTAATTAACCCGAACAATTCAAATGATGTAACAATTGGTGTAACCGGACATTTGTATTCGCCGAATAAGGAACGTGGAATTTATAAAACCACAGATGGTGGTAAAACTTGGAAAAATACATTGTTCATTAATGAAGAAACCGGTATTATAGATGTAGCGATTTCTCCAAACAATTATAACGTTCAGTATGCCGCTGCATGGCAAAAAGATAGAAAAGCTTGGGATTTTATTGGAAACGGCGAAGGATCTGGCATTTACAAAAGTATAGATGCAGGAAATACTTGGGCTAAAATTTCTACCCCAACAAGTGGATTCCCTACAGGAGATGGAGTTGGCAGAATAGGCTTAGCTGTCTTTGATGACAATACCGTATATGCTGTTCATGACAATCAATTTAGAAGAAATAAATCAAAGGAGAAGAAAGAAAAATCAGTTGGCTTAACAAAAGCCGATTTCAAATCCCTTTCAAAAGAACAATTTCTAGACCTGAATGATAAGGACCTGAACGAGTTTTTAAAGACCAATAACTTTCAAGAAAAATATAGAGCTGCCAATGTAAAGCAAATGGTACGTAGTAATTCGGTGCAACCTGCAGATTTAGCACTGTATTTAGAAGATGCAAATTCTATGTTGTTTGATACGCCTGTAATAGGCGCTGAAGTATTTCGTAGCAATGATGCCGGAAAAACATGGGCAAAACAAAACGATGAATATATAGATGATCTTTTCTATAGCTACGGTTACTATTTTGCTCAAATAAGTGTAGACCCTAATAATGTTGATGCTATTTATTTATCTGGAGTGCCTATTATTTCTTCTAAAGATGGTGGCAACACGTATACTTCAATCAATGACGATAATGTACATTCTGATCACCATTCACTTTGGGTCAACCCTAATTTACCAGGACACTTAATCAATGGTAACGATGGTGGAGTAAACACTAGTTATGATGATGGTAAAAATTGGTTTAAAAACAACTCGCCAACAGTAGGTCAATTCTATGCCATTGCTGTAGATAATGAAGAACCATACAACGTATACGGTGGGCTACAGGATAATGGAGTTTGGATGGGACCACATAATGCCGAAGAAAACACAAAATGGCAACAAACAGGTCAGTACCCATGGAAATCTATTTTAGGTGGAGACGGTATGCAAGTTCAAGTAGATAGTAGAAATGCAAGTATTGTTTATACAGGGTATCAATTTGGTAATTACTTTAGAATAGATTTAGAAAAAGACCAGAGAAATTACATTCAGCCAAAACATGAATTGGGAGAGACTCCGTATCGATTTAATTGGCAATCTCCTATTCTATTATCTCCCCATAATCAAGATATATTATACATGGGAAGCAATAAGCTGCATCGCTCATTGAACCAAGGTGATACTTGGGAAACCATTTCGGGCGATTTAACTCAAGGCGGTAAAAAAGGAAATGTAGCCTTTGGAACCTTAGCGACTATTTCTGAATCTCCATTTAAATTCGGATTGATGTATACCGGTAGTGATGACGGACTTATACAACGAACAGAAAATGGTGGTGGAAGCTGGGAGGTTATTTCTAAAAACCTACCTCAGAACTTATGGGTAAGCAGGGTAATCGCTTCTAAACATAAAAAGAATAGAGTATATACAACTTTAAATGGGTATCGTTCAGATGATTTTACACCTTATGTTTATGTTAGTGAGGATAAAGGTGCTACTTGGAAAAATATTTCAAGCAACATACCTACAGCTGCCGTAAATGTTATCATTGAAGATACCGAAAATGAGAATGTGTTATTTGTAGGTACCGACAATGGTTTATATGTGAGCTTTGATCGCGGGGCATCATGGAATTCTTTTCAAAATGGAATGCCTTATGTGGCTGTACATGATTTAACTATTCAAAAAAAGGCTAAACATCTATTGGTTGCTACTCACGGTAGAAGTATTTACAAGGCAGATATCTCATCGCTTCAAAATATGACGTCAGATATATTAAATAAGAAATTACATATATATCCTATTGAAAACATACAACATTCTAAACGATGGGGTAATTCATGGAGCTCTTGGTCAAAAGCAAGTACACCAGGTTTAGATATTACTTTTTATTCTGATAATGATGATCTTTACCAAGCTAAAATTAAATCTGCCGATGATATTATTGTTAGCGAAACCGAAATCATAGCAAACAAAGGTTTAAACATTTTATCATACGATTTAGCATTCTCAAAAATTGGAAAGCTGAATTACCTTAAAAAACATAAAACAGAATTAAAGCAATCAGATAACGGCAGTACGTATCTACCAAAAGGTTCATTTACAGTAGAAATTAAAGGTAACGGCACCACTGAAAACATCACTTTTGAAATAGAATAGTCCAATGAAGATAGTTGACTGGAATGAACTACAAGATTTAGAAGTTAGCCATAATGCGGAGATTAAAAAAAGAACATTGATAAATCGTGGTGAAATACCTCAATTAATGATGTACGGTACTGCCGCTTTTAAACCCGGTCAACAAGTAGAATTACACCAGCATGATACTATGTATGAGGTATTTCATATTCAAACTGGCAACGCAATTTTTACAATTTCAGGAAAAGATTATGAAGTTGGACCGGGTAATTGTATAACCATAGAACCGGGCGAGATACATGGGCAACGCAATCCTTTTTCAGTAGATGTTACTTGGACCTATTTTGGCATAGCCACAGATTAAGAAGAACTAAATATGGAATTAACTTTAGGAATACCAGCACTACTCTTTCCCGCCATTTCTCTAACTATGCTTGCCTATAACGCGCGCTATCTAGCCATTGCAGCATTAATACGTCAATTACATCAAAAATATCAGGAAACCGCATCTCCTTCTGTTGGTTTACAAGTACAAAAATTACGCAAGCGACTAACAATCATAAAAAACATGCAAGCTACAGCGATTATAAGTTTTCTATTGGCTGTTATAACTATGGCTCTAATTTATGCTGATTTAATTTTTTGGGCTAGTTTAATATTTAGTATTAGCCTATTTGCGTTAATGATCTCTTTAGTACTATCATTAATAGAAGTTCAATTATCGACAAAAGCCTTAGAAATTCAATTAAAGGATATGGAAAAGTAATTTTACTTTTTTTATAAACTGATTCTAACTAATAAGCATACCGTTTATCGATGTTTTTATAAGCTATTCAGGTAATAATCAGTATTTTTGCCTCCCGTTAAGAAACAGGCATGAAACGAATTCGAGAACTCGAATTATTTAATCAAATCAGAGAGATTAGGGAATTTGAATTTGGTGTATTCTACTTCTTCAAAGGAGGTATTGTTATATCAGAAATGCACGAAGGAGTTCGTTTCAAATGGGATAATGCAAAAAAAGCTGTCTACGCAGCTCAAGAAATTTATGATGATACAATTCCATTAATATATATTGCCAATAGAATCAATAAATATAATGTAGCTCCATTTGATTGGTTCAAGTTTCACAAAAACCGTTTTGACATGCAGCATATTGCTTCAGTAGGTCCCTTAAATGGCAACATAGTTAGTTTGATGTTAAAACGTTTAATTTTTCCAAAAAGAATTAAAGAATTCAAAGATTTAGACAAAGCGGTAGAATGGGCATTGAATATTTCAAAAAAACCAGCTAAAGCAGATATTCTATAATTACCGTTTTGTTGAAAGATTCATAATTCCGAAGCCTTAATTCAAGGTAAACCTTAAACATCTTGAAAATTGATTTTAAAATCAATCTAAATAGGCATACTAAAACCCATTAATTCTTGTTAATAACTTGCTTGTGATGTAAATTCGCATATAAAATTAACAACTAATGAGCGGATTTTTTAAATCTTCGATTGGTAGAAAGTACGCAATGGCGCTTTCTGCTTTCTTTTTAATGTTTTTTCTACTTCAGCATTTTGCAATTAACATGTTATCGGTTTTCAGTCCAGATGCGTTCAATGAAGCTTCGCATTTTATGGGTACTTTTTGGGCCGTTCAGTATGTGTTGCAACCTGTCCTAATTTTCGGTGTAGTCTATCACTTTGTTATGGGTTTCATTTTAGAAGCAAGGAATAGAGGTGCTAGAGTAAAGAAATATGCTAAAAACAATGGTGCAGCAAATTCATCATGGATGAGCCGTAATATGATTTATAGCGGTTTAACCATTTTGGCTTTCTTGGTACTTCACTTTATTGATTTTTGGATTCCAGAAATTAATACGAAGTATATTCAAGGCGACATGACCGGTTTAGTGCCAAATGGTGAAGGCTTCAGATATTTTGAAGAACTTGCCCATAAGTTTGAAAACCCACTTCGGGTTGGTGCTTATGTTATCGCTTTTGTTTTCTTATCACTACACCTTATGCACGGTTTTAGTTCTGCATTTCAGTCTGCCGGTGCATCTAGTATGAGAAAAGAAAAATTACAATTTTTTGGTAAACTGTATGCAATAATAATTCCGTTAGGTTTTATTTTCATTGCTCTTTTTCATCATTTTAATCATCATTAACACCTATTACTTATGTCTGTATTAGACTCAAAAGTACCTAAAGGTCCGTTGAAAACGAAGTGGACCGATTATAAGAACCATATTGATTTGGTTAACCCTGCCAACAAACGTAATATTGATGTTATAGTCGTTGGTACTGGATTAGCAGGTGGTTCCGCAGCTGCAACTTTAGCAGAATTAGGCTATAATGTAAAAACATTTTGCTACCAAGATTCTCCGAGAAGAGCACACTCTATTGCTGCACAAGGTGGTATTAACGCTGCAAAAAATTATCAAGGAGATGGTGATTCAACTTACCGTTTATTTTATGATACCGTAAAAGGTGGTGATTACCGTTCAAGAGAAGCAAACGTATATAGATTAGCAGAAGTATCTGCAAACATTATTGACCAATGTGTTGCTCAAGGTGTACCATTTGCACGTGATTATGGCGGATTATTAGACAACCGTTCTTTCGGTGGTGTATTGGTTTCCCGTACTTTCTATGCTAAAGGACAAACAGGACAACAATTATTATTAGGAGCTTATTCTGCAATGAACAGACAAATCGCACGTGGTAAAATTACCCCGTTCAACCGTCATGAAATGTTAGATGTTGTTAAGGTAAATGGCAAGGCTCGTGGTATTATTGCTCGTAACTTAGTTACTGGTGAAATAGAACGCCACTCTGCACATGCCGTTGTTATTGCTTCTGGTGGTTACGGAAATGTTTATTTCCTTTCAACCAATGCAATGGGTTCTAACGCTACCGCAGCTTGGAAAATACATAAAAAGGGAGCATATTTTGCTAACCCTTGTTATACACAAATTCACCCAACTTGTATTCCTCGTTCTGGAGATTATCAGTCTAAACTTACGTTGATGTCTGAATCTTTACGTAACGATGGTCGTATTTGGGTTCCTAAGAATATGGAAGATGTAATGGCAATTCGCGAAGGCAAGAAAAAGCCAACCGATTTGTCTGAAGATGAAAGAGATTATTACTTAGAGCGTCGTTACCCTGCATTCGGTAACCTAGTTCCACGTGACGTTGCTTCTAGAGCTGCAAAAGAACGTTGTGATGCTGGTTATGGTGTTAATGCAACTGGCGAGGCAGTTTATTTAGATTTTGCATCTGCTATTCAGCGCTACGGAGTTGAGCAAGCTAAGATCCACAATATAGAAAACGCATCAAAAGATAAAATATATGAATTAGGTGCCGCTATCGTTAAAGCGAAGTATGGTAACCTATTTCAAATGTATGAGAAGATTGTTGATCAAGATCCATACAAAACTCCTATGATGATTTATCCAGCGGTACATTATACTATGGGTGGTGTTTGGGTTGATTATAACTTAATGACTACAGTTGAAGGTCTTTATTGTATAGGTGAAGCTAACTTCTCTGATCACGGTGCAAACAGACTTGGAGCTTCTGCTTTAATGCAAGGTTTGGCTGATGGTTATTTTGTATTGCCATATACTATTGGAGACTATTTATCTCATGAAATTCGTACTGGTAAAATAGCTACCGATACACCAGAATTTGATGAAGCAGAAAAATCAGTTAACGATCAAATTAATTTCTTCATAAATAATAAAGGTTCACACTCTGTAGATTATTACCACAAGAAATTAGGTAAGATTATGTGGGATAAATGTGGAATGTCTCGTAACGCAGAAGGTCTGAAAGAAGCTATGGCTGAAATTAAAGCTTTACGCGAAGATTTCTACAAAAACGTAAGTGTACCTGGTACTGCAACCGAGCTTAATGCTGAATTAGAGAAAGCTGGTCGTGTAGCAGATTTCTTAGAACTAGGCGAATTATTCGCTAAAGATGCATTGGCAAGAGAAGAATCTTGTGGAGGTCACTTTAGAGAAGAATCTGTAGAGTTAGATGGCGAGCAAGAAGGAGAAGCTAAACGTAACGATGTTGATTTCGCATTCGTTTCGGCATGGGAATATAAAGGAGAACCTGGTGATGCAGTTTTGCATAAAGAAGAACTAGAGTTCAACGAAATCGAATTAAAACAAAGAAGTTATAAATAAATAGTATTGAGCTATTACAAATGATATACTTCATTAAATAATACTCACTACTCAATACTTAAAATATGAATCTGACATTAAAAATTTGGAGACAATCAAATGCCCAAGCTAAGGGTAAAATGGTCGATTATAAAGTGACAGAGATTTCTGAACATATGTCATTCTTAGAAATGATGGATGTTCTTAACGAACAACTAATTAACAAAGGTGAAGAACCTGTAGCTTTTGATCACGATTGTAGAGAAGGTATCTGCGGTATGTGTTCAATGTTTATAAATGGTGAAGCACACGGTCCAGATAGAGGTGTAACAACATGTCAATTGCACATGCGTATGTTTAAAGATGGTGACACTATCACTATTGAACCATTTAGAGCAAAAGCATTTCCTGTAATTAAAGATTTAGTTGTTGACAGAAGTTCTTTCGACCGTATTCAACATGCTGGTGGTTACATTTCTGTAAACACATCGGGTAATACACAAGATGCCAATGCAATTCCTATTTCTAAACATGCTGCAGATGAAGCTATGGATGCTGCAACATGTATTGGTTGTGGTGCTTGTGTTGCAAGTTGTAAAAATGCATCAGCTATGTTATTTGTAGGTGCTAAAGTATCTCAATACGCATTATTGCCTCAAGGTAAAGTTGAAGCCATTGACCGTGTACAAAACATGGTTGCACAGATGGATTTGGAAGGTTTTGGTAACTGTACCAATACTGGTGCTTGTGAAGTTGAATGTCCAAAAGGAATTTCATTAGAAAATATCGCAAGAATGAACCGCGAATTCTTAAGCGCTAACATTAAAGGTTAAACTTATTTTCATAAAACTTTAAAAATCCCGACCATAAAGGTTCGGGATTTTTTATTTTTATGATATGCCAGACGAGTATTCCAAAGAACGAATCAAAGTACCAAGATTCAATGAAGAATCTGGCTTCTACACTACTCCACAACGCTCAAAAATCATGAGCAAAATAAAAAGTAAGAACACTAAGCCAGAACTTGCTTTTAGAAAAGCGCTATATGCTAAAGGTTTTCGATACCGTATAGATTACAAAAAGTTAATAGGCAAACCAGACATTGCTTTACCTAAATACAAAACTGTAATATTTATTGATGGAGAATATTGGCATGATAAAAACTGGGAAGAACGAAAACCCAAAGTTAAAACCAATAGAGAATTTTGGATTGCAAAAATTGAGCGAAATATTCAACGTGATGTTGAAGTAAATAAAGAACTAATTAGTTTAGGATACACCGTAATAAGATTCTGGGAAACGGAAGTGAAAAAAAATCTTGAAGGATGTATCACCAAAACTATTGAACACTTAAAAACTGTGCAAATGAGCACAAAATGAGATTTATAAAGTTCATTTAATAAATGTTTAACCCTTGGAAACCCTTATTTAATATAGCCTTAACGACTTACACCATATCTAATTTGTAACTTAGTGTCAGACAAATTATTAATCGTTAAAACTATATAATATGAAGAGGATAGCAATATTAGCTACAAATGGATTTGAAGAAAGCGAATTAAAATCTCCAAAAGAAGCCATGGAAAAAGAAGGCTTTAATGTAGAAATAGTAAGTTTAGAAAAAGGAGAAATAAAAAGTTGGGCAGATGGAAATTGGTCTAACAGTTATAAAGTAGACAAAACATTAAGTGAAGTAAAGGCAGAAGATTATAATGCACTAGTATTACCCGGAGGAGTTATTAATCCAGATTTATTAAGAAGAGAAGAAACAGCATTAGACTTTGTACGCGACTTCTTTAAATTAAAGAAACCTGTAGCGGCAATTTGCCATGCTCCATGGACATTAATTAGTGCAGGAGTAGTAGAAGGAAGAAAAATGACATCATTTAATTCTATTAAAGATGATTTAATAAATGCAGGAGCCAATTGGGTAGACCAGGAAGTTGTAGTAGACCAAGGATTTGTAACAAGTAGAAATCCTAACGACTTGCCTGCTTTTAATTCCAAATTAATTGAGGAAATAAAAGAAGGTAAACATGAAATGCAACATGCATAATTCATTTTAATGGAATTGAAAAGCCCGACCAAATGGTCGGGCTTTTTTTATGAGCATTCTCAAAATTCATACATTTACTATTATGGATTATAGATCACTTATTAATGCATCAAAATTACCCGATGTTAAAACGACGATTTTTACAACAGTAGGTAATCTTGCAAGAGAACATAATGCTATTGATTTATCACAAGGCTTTCCAAACTTTGAAGCCGATCATAAGTTAAAATCACTGGTTACAGATGCTTTGAATAATGGTCACAATCAGTATGCACCTATGCCAGGCTATTTTGGTCTTCGGGAAATTATATCAGAAAAAATAGAAACACTTCATAATCGCACCTATAATCCAGAAAATGAAATAACTGTTACTGTTGGAGCAACAGAAGCTATTTTTACTGCCATTACAGCGTTTATTAGCAAGGGTGACGAGGTAATTGTCATAAAACCTGCATACGATTGCTATGAGCCGGCAATTATCTTAAATGGTGGCGTTCCAGTTTATGTTCAATTGGATGCTCCAGACTACAAAATTGATTGGTCAGCATTTCAACAAAAGATTTCGAATAATACCAAAATGGTCATTTTAAACACACCTCATAATCCTAGCGGCACAATCTTATCAAAATTAGATATGGAGCAATTAGAAGCCATCTTAAAACCAACTAACATACTCCTATTAAGTGACGAAGTCTATGAGCATATAATTTTTGATAATCAAGCTCACGAGAGCGCATCTCGATTTAAAGATTTAGCAAACAGAAGTTTCATCTGCGCTTCTTTTGGAAAAACATTTCACGTAACGGGTTGGAAAGTTGGCTACTGCGTTGCACCATCAGAATTAATGAAAGAGTTTAGAAAGGTGCATCAATTTGCGGTGTTCTGTGTAGACCACCCTGTACAGCGAGCATTAGCTGAGTATTTAAAAAACCCATCACATTATCTACAGTTGAACAATTTTTACCAGAAAAAACGTGATTTCTTTCTAAAAGGAATAAAATCGTCCAAATTTAAATTCAAACCATCAAAAGGCACATATTTCCAGTTATTGGATTATTCTAATATTTCAATGGAACAGGATGAAATTATCGGCAAGCGATTAATAACCGAAAACAAATTGGCTGCTATACCAATATCATCTTTTAATGTTGATAACAGAAATGACCATATGCTAAGATTCTGCTTTGCAAAAAAACAAGAAACATTAGAACAAGCAGTTCAAATTCTCTGTGAATTCTAATAATTGCTATTTAGAAAGCCGCATTTAATTTTGTCATAAATTCCCCTACTTTACTAGGTTCTAGCCAACGGGTTACCACTACCAAATCGTGCTCTTTATCTATCACAATAAAATTACCGCCAAAACCGGCAGCGTAGTATATGTTTTCAGATAATCCCTCCCAATGTCTATCTCCTTTTTTGTTCAACCACCACATATATCCGTAGTTAGCATTAGGTGCCGAAGGAGTAGTTGCTTTCTTAATCCATTTTTCTGAAATCAATTGTTCATTACTCCATTTTCCATTATTTAAGAACAACAGTCCAAAACGAGCCATATCTTCTGCACTAATAAACATACCAGCACCAGAATGTCCTCCTCCAGTAACCGACTTCATCTGCAGTCCGTCAATTTCCGTCCAGGCATTATCATAACCAAACCAGCGCCATGTAGTAGTGGCTCCAATTTTATCCATAATTTTCTCTTTCAAAACCAAAGGCATTGGTTTGCGCCAAACATGGGTAAGTGAATATGCTAAAACATTTACACGAACATCATTATATTCCATAACCGTACCAGGCTCTTTAGGTCTTTCTAATTTCCAGTCATCAATGTCACCTTCACTCGGTGGTCTGTCTGCCCAGTCTTTACCTCCCCAAAGTTCACCAGACCAAGCTGAGTTTTGTTGTAGCAAATGTTCCCATGTAATCTTAGAATTATGTGCACCATCAAAAGTACCGTCCCAGATATAATCGCCTACTACATTCTTTGTGTCAGCTATTTTGCCTTCATCCTCGGCAATACCAGCCATTGTACTTAAAAAACTTTTGGTTACACTAAAGGTCATATCTACTCTTTTAGTATCTCCCCATTGTGCAACAACATATCCATTTTTAATTATCATACCAGCAGGTCCACCACGCTTTTTAGTACGACCCAATATTTGATGAAATGGTTCGCGCTCAAAACCTTTTGCTATTGCAATACGCAAATCTCTAGAACCTGAATATTCGTTCGCCTCAGCAAAGGCAACTGCCTCTTGTAACGGGGCGTCTTTAATTTTAAAAGTTTTAGGAGATTTTTGTTCCCAATCTGCATTTGCTTGAGGAAAATAATATTCTTGGGCACTTAGATTTAAGAAACCGCAAAGCGCGAAGAAAACGAGGTAATTAAATTTCATATGAGTTAGTTTGATGTTACAAGGTACTTAAATTGAGACGCATTAACCAATCTGTTTGTTCATCCGAACCTATAAAATAGGGATGGGTATCAAATTTTTGAAAACCATGACGTTCATAAAATTTTATAGCTTTTTTATTCTCCTGCCACACTCCTAACCAAAGCATCTTCTTATTTCTTTTTAATACCAACTCTTTTATGTGATTAAGAAGTTTTTCGCCAATACCTAGTCCTTGGTATTTAGACAACACATAAATACGTTCAAGCTCCATACTATCATCTCTTTTTATATCCGATTGTGCTGCTTCAACATTAAGCTTAAAATATGCTACTATTTGATTTTTATGATATGCGAAGAAGAAATCGCTATTAGGATTTAACAATTCTTCCTTTATCCTTTCTAATGCAAATGCTTTTTCCAAATAATTTTTAAAATCAATAGGATTATTATCTTTTGCGAAGGCAATAGAAAAAGTTTCTTCTGAAATTTGTCTTAGTTGTTGCAGATTTTCTAGTGAGCATAAGGTATATATAAGTTCCATACCACTAAAATAAAAAAAGGAGCAAATTACTTTGCTCCTAGTTGGGGGAAATGTTATAAAAAGGTTGATTTGGTATTTTTTTATACTTTGTATTGACGATTATATACAATACAATTATTCTTGGGCATTTTTCAATTGCGAACTTATTATTGTTTTTCTGCGAATACTTTACCCTCTGTTCTAATGAGCATTACTCCTTCATCGGTTTCCTTCATTTCTACAAAATCATCTGGGAAATCTGTACCTGGATAGCTTACCGTATAAATAGTACCGTTTACACTCCAATTGAAATCTGTTAGGTATACCACTTGTCCATTCTTATAGCCGTGAAATCTTCCTAAATAGACATCATTAAATATCCATTCTTCATTATCAACAACCATTTTATTTGTATTGGTAGCGGTTTTCACGGTATGCTGCCAAATACCAATAATTGGATCATTATTTTCTTCAATTTTTGAACACGAGGTAGTTACTACCAACAAGATAAGACAACTTAATAAGTACTTCATTTTAGGTTAAGTTTCAAAAGCGATTTGGGATTCACTCTTTATTTCACTTCAAATGTATGTAGTCTTTTTCTTACAAAATAATATTTGTGGTAAAAAGTATTAAAACTGTGGTGAACTATATCAAGTTAGTTCATCAACAGAAAAGATAAAATATATTCATAGAGATTAATACCGTAACGCTTGTAGAACATTATAGACGATAAGGTAAAAAAGAGCAAAAAAAAGAGCGACTTAAAAAGTCGCTCTTTTATAATCTCTTAAAAGTAATTTACAACATAAATAACTTTTTAGTAAGTCTTAAAAATCCGCTAAAGAAATCATTTCTATAAACTTGAATTTTGTTTTCGCTAGCAGTGTGGTTAATTTGAGAATTCATGATGGTTAAGTAATTAATAGGTTATGGGGTTTAATCGAGTTTTAAAGATACATCGGTTTTCCTGATTTTTAAAAATAATTGTTGTGTACAGAATATAACATGTTGTGAAAAAAATAAAAAACACAATTCACCGATGATTTACCTATACATTCATCTCTAAGACTTCACCTTTAATAATTAGATTACCTTCGGTAGCAGCTTTAATTTCTTCTACAGTAACACCAGGAGCTCGTTCTAATAACAAGAATCCATCATCTGTCACTTCTAGCACCGCTAAATTGGTGACAATCTTCTTAACACAACCAACACCTGTTAATGGTAAACTACATCTTTTTAAAAGTTTAGACTCACCTGCTCTGTTTGTATGCATCATAGCAACAATAATATTCTCTGCAGATGCAACCAAATCCATTGCTCCACCCATACCTTTTACCATTTTACCGGGAATTTTCCAATTGGCTATGTCACCATTCTGTGAAACTTCCATAGCGCCCAAAATAGTAAGGTCTACGTGCTTTCCTCTAATCATAGCAAAACTAGTAGCAGAATCAAAATATGATGCGCCAGGTAAAGCGGTAATGGTTTGCTTACCGGCATTTATCAAATCTGCATCTTCTTCTCCTTCTATAGGAAAAGGACCCATACCCAAAATTCCATTTTCACTTTGAAATTCTACACTTATATCTTCACGAACATAATTTGCAACCAAAGTTGGAATACCGATACCAAGGTTTACATAATAGCCGTCTTCCACTTCTTGTGCAATTCTTTTTGCAATTCCGTTTTTATCTAACATGAGCTTATTTTTGACGTACAGTTCTTTGTTCTATTCTTTTCTCGTAATCTTTTCCTTGAAAAATGCGTTGCACAAAAATTCCAGGAATGTGTATTTGGTTAGGGTCTAATTCCCCTTCAGGAACTAACTCTTCAACTTCGGCAACAGTAATTGTTGCAGCCCCACACATACAAGGATTAAAGTTTCTTGCCGTTCCTTTAAAAATCAAATTCCCCGCAGCATCGCCCTTCCAAGCCTTTACAAAGGCGAAATCTGCCTTAAAAGCCTCTTCTAAAATGTACATTTTACCATTAAACTCACGAACTTCTTTTCCTTCGGCAACTTCGGTACCATAACCTGCAGGAGTAAAAAATGCAGGAAAACCAGCTTGTGCCGCTCTACATTTCTCTGCCAAAGTACCTTGAGGCGTCAACTCTACTTCTAATTCCCCACTAAGCATTTGGCGTTCGAACTCATCATTCTCACCTACATATGAAGACACCATTTTTTTTATTTGATGTTGATGCAACAATAATCCCAAGCCAAAATCATCTACTCCAGCATTATTAGAAATGCAAGTAATATCCTTTACACCTAATCTTACTAACTCGCTAATAGCATTTTCAGGAATACCGCAAAGACCGAAACCACCTAACATAAAGGTCATTCCATCCTGTACTCCAGCTAATGCATCGGTTACATTTGTTACTGTTTTACGTATCATTTTATTCTTAATTATCTTGTTACTAAAATACCGATTATAAATGGGATAAAACAAAAAAAGGTCTTAGCGAATGCTAAGACCTTTTTATATACGTAATGCTATACTATTAAAAATCTAAATCATCTAAGTCGTCTTCAATATCATTGTCTTTCTGAATACCTTCAGAAAACTTATCGCAATCAATTTCGATCGACATGTTAATTGGTCGTTCAAAATCTTCTTTAGAAATACCTAATTCTTCATCTGCATAGTTTTTGGTCATGTAAAGGCCCCAAATAGGTAGAGCCATTGATGCTCCTTGACCATAAGTAATACTTTTAAAGTGAACCGCTCTTTCCTCTCCACCTACCCAAACACCAGTAACTAAATTTGGAACCATACCCATAAACCAACCATCGCTATTATTTTGGGTTGTACCTGTTTTACCTGCTATTGGGTTTGTTAACTTATATGGGTACCCAGTTATAATCTCATCATATTCTTTCCTCCATTTATTAGCACCTGTGGTACGTAAACGTGTACCTGATCCACCTTGGGTTACCCCTTTCAATAAATCTAGAATAGCGTATGAAACATCTTTACTCAACACATCTTTAGTTTCAGGAACATATTCATATAATACCGTTCCGTCTTTATTTTCGATACGAGTAACCATAACTGGTTTTACATAAACCCCTTGATTGGCAAAAGCACCATATGCACCTACCATTTCATAGACATTAACATCTAAAGCTCCTAACGCAATAGAAGGCACTTCTAAAATATCTCCAGATAATCCTAAGTTACGAACCATGCTTACCACAGATTTTGGTCCAACCTCATCTATTAATTGAGCAGTAACCGTATTCACAGAATTTGCTAATGCCCTTTTTAAAGTATAGCTAGTTCCTGAATACTTCATATCGGAGTTTCTAGGACACCAAGGCTCTACGTTACCGTGTTTGCCAGCTTCTATACAATATTGCGTATCTGGGCGAGTTTCACAAGGCGATAATCGCAATTGATCAATCGCTGCAGCATATACAAAAGGTTTGAATGTAGAACCTGCCTGTCTTGCACCTTGAATAACATTATCATATTGAAAATGCTTATAATTGATACCACCTACCCATGCCTTAACATGACCTGTTTGTGGCTCCATTGACATCATCGCCGTTCTTAAAAATGCTTTATAATAGCGAATGGAATCTATTGGGGTAAGAATGGTATCCTTTTCTTTAGTAGGACTTTCCCAATCGAAAACCGTCATTTCAGTTTTCTTTTTAAAAGACTCTCTGATTTCCTTTTCAGATTTACCTGCGCCCTCCATAATTTTCCATCTTTCGGAAGTTTTCATGGCGCGCTCTAAAATTTTATTGGTCTCTTCTGGAGTAATATCTAGAAAAGGAGCTGTTTTATTCCTATCAGGTGTATTCTGATGGAAGAACTCAGCTTGCAATTTTGTCATATGCTCATTAACAGCCTCTTCTGCATTAGCCTGCATTTTAGAATCTATGGTGGTATATATTTTAAGTCCGTCTAAATAAAGGTTGTATTTATCAGATTCGTCTCCAATAGCCGGTTTAGGATTTTTGTTTATCCAGCCTTTCATAAAACGCTGTAAATACATTCTAAAATAAGTAGCCAAACCAACACTATGTGTTTCTGGATTATAATTAATATCCATTTTGGTAGCCTGTAGCGAATCTTTTTCTACTTCTGTAATGAAGTCATATTTTGCCATTTGCGCCAAAACAACGTCTCTTCGATTCTTCACCATTTCTTCTCTACGAAGAGGATTAAAAAGTGATGAATTTTTAAACATACCCACTAACATTGCCGACTCTTCTGTTTTAAGATCTGTTGGCTCTTTACCGAAATAAATACGTGCTGCTGAACGAATACCATCAGCATTATTACCAAAATCGTATATATTGAAATACATACTTATTATTTCCTCTTTGGTATAACTACGCTCTAATCTAATGGCTAAAACCCATTCCTTAATCTTCTGTTTTATAGCATCGAACTTACTTCTAGAACGAACCCCAACAAATAGTTGACGCGCCAATTGTTGAGATATAGTACTTGCGCCACCTTTGCTTCCTAAATAAGCAAATGCTCTAAATGTACCTCTTGCGTCAATACCAGAATGATCCTTAAAACGTGCATCTTCAGTTGCAATCAATGCATTAACCAAATTCTCTGGTAAATCATCAAATTTTACATCTGTACGGTTATCATCTAAGTAAAATTTACCTAGCAAATTACCATCAGAAGATATAATTTGAGAAGCTAAGTTCGTCTGCGGATTTTCTAAATACTCATAAGGAGGAAGTTCGCCGAACAGACCCCAAGAGGCAGACAAGAATATTAATGCCACTAAGGCAATACCTGACGCAAATAAAATCCAAAACCACATGATGAATTTGGAGAAACTATTGGTTGTTTTTTTCTTTACCGCTTTTGCCATTTTTTTAAGGGGTGCTTTTTGTTACTTCTATACCTACATCGGTAATACCTTCTAGTCCAATTACACCAGAAACATTACCATTTTTACGCATCGCCTGTGATACCTCAATAGTATATACGCCAGAAGATGAAAAAACGATGTTTTCTTTATACCACAATTTATTTTCTTTGATACTGCCACTACCTTTTCCTAACCAAGTACCATCTGGTAATGACATAGCATACTCTAAAGTATCTTTAGTCACTTGGCCTTCTGGAGTAGTTATTGCAGCTATAATAAATAAGTTACTATAGGGAAAGGTGTTATCGTTTCTAACATTTATAAATATATCATGCCCAGAAACGGTATCCATTTTAGAAAGGGAGAACTCTAGAACATTATCTTTATTCCAAACACCATCTACTAAACTTTGATATTCAGATTTTATAATATTACTGTCACAAGATGCAAAAAGCACTAAGGCTAAAAAGCAACAAGATAAGCTACGCATTGTTCTGATTTTTGTTACGATTTTTGTTCTTGTTCTTATTTCGGTTTCTATTCCGATTCTTATTTTTGTTCTTGTTGACACTACCCTTAGGCTTATCGAAACGCGTTAAGCTATCTTGACCAACAACATTTTCAAAAACTACCTTTTCTTCTACGACAATTTCCATTGCGTACATTTCTAAACTAGCGACCTTTTCTTTCTTCTTATTTTTATCTAAGATCTCATTTACTTGATCTTTTGAAAGAACGTGCCAATTACCCGGGTCCTCTTTGTATGAAAACCAAAGCATCTCTTTGAAAATATCGGTTTTTTGACAAAAAGCGAGTCCTTTATCGGTAAATAACTTGGTTTCTTGAGAAGGAAAATCCTTTAGAGCATCTAAATAGACATCTAACTCATAGTTAAGGCAACATTTCAATTTTCCACATTGACCTGCAAGTTTTTGCGGATTCAATGATAACTGTTGATAACGAGCCGCAGAAGTACTTACAGACCTAAAATCGGTAAGCCATGTAGAACAACATAATTCTCTACCACAAGAGCCTATACCTCCAAGTCTTTGAGCTTCTTGACGATATCCAATTTGACGCATTTCAATACGTATACCAAATGCTTTCGCCATGTCTTTTATAAGCTGACGAAAATCTACACGTTCATCTGCCGTATAATAAAAAGTGGCTTTAGAGCCATCTCCTTGAAATTCGACATCAGAAATCTTCATTTGAAGCTTTAAGATAATAGCAATTTCACGCGCTCTTTTCTTTATTTCTTCTTCTCGATCACGACATTTCTGCCAAATGTCTATGTCTTTCTGACTTGCTTTTCTATAAACTTTTGGAGCATCTTTATCAGTAAAAGATTCTTTTTTTCGCTTCATTTGCACACGTACAAGCTCACCCGTTAAGGTAACCATACCAATATCATGACCTGATTCTGCTTGTGTGGCAACTATATCGCCAATGGAAAGTGAAAGATTTTCTGTGTTTTGAAAAAATTCTTTTCTACTATTTTTAAATCGTACTTCAACAAAATCGAATGGTCGTTCCCCATTAGGGAGCGACATATTTGAAAGCCAGTCAAAGACTGTCAATTTATTGCAACCATCTGTACCGCAAGTACCGTTGTTCTTGCATCCCTTTGGTTGTCCATCCTTACCGGTAGAACAACTACTACAACCCATAATATATATATTGACTTGGTCGAATCTTTTAAAATTCACCAAAAAAGGTTCATAAAAAACTTATAGGTAAAGATACAGTTTTTTTAATGTGAAATAAAAGCTAAGTTGACGGCAACTATTTTAAATAGTGACTTTACCCATAGTTTACGAAAGTTGAAAAATCAAGGTTCAACATACATAAATCAGGTATTATTTAAAATTAAAACTAGGTCTAACAACCTAATTTAAACAGGCATTCTAGCCTCTATTTTTTAAACTTCAATACCTCTGAACGACCCTTTTTAAAAATCTTATTACTAACAACTTTACCTTTTCTTAATGCTTTTTGTTCCTCAAAAGGTAGCTCATGAACCTCTTTGCAAGCGTCTGAACAACAGTTATTCATTTTTTCAGCGCAAGATTTACATTGAATGAATAACAAATGGCAAGCCTCATTAGCACAATTTACATGCTCGTCACAAGATTCGCCGCATTGATGACAGTTAGCAATCACATCATCACTAATTCGCTCACCCCTTCTATGGTCAAAAACAAAGTTCTTTCCCTTGAACTTATTTTCAAGATTATTTTTCTCGACCTGTCTTGTATATTCAATGATTCCGCCTTCTAACTGATATACCTGTTCAAAGCCTTTATGTTTGTAATAAGCACTAGCTTTCTCACAACGAATTCCACCAGTACAATACATTACCAGTTTTTTGTCTTTTTTATGATCAGCCAAATCCTTTTCAATAATGTCCAATGAATCTCTAAACGTATCTACATCTGGAGTTACAGCATTTTTAAAATGACCTATTTCACTTTCGTAGTGATTACGCATATCTACGAGAACCGTATCTGGGTCTTCAATTAGTTCATTGAATTTTTCAGCGTCTACATGAATCCCTTTATTAGTAACATCAAAAGTGTTGTCATTTAATCCGTCCGCAACAATCTTATTGCGAACTTTCACTTTTAACTTTAAAAAAGAAAGGTTGTCTTGCTCTATGGCAATATTCAGACGCACATTTTCTAGAAAAGAAATACCATCTAAGTGCTCTTTGAAAATATTAAAATTTTCAGCTGGTACAGAAAGTTGCGCATTTATACCCTCTTGGGCTACATAAATACGCCCAAGAACATCCATCTCGTTCCAGTTAATAAAAAGGTGATTTCTAAAAATGTCGGTATTACCAATGTGTGCATAAGTATAGAAAGAGATAGTAAGTCGTTCCTTACCCGCTTCTTCAATTAAAGCTGCTCTTTCTATTGCACTTAACGTATTGTACAGTTGCATGCTATACTAATAATTTAAGTCTGCCTATTGGCAGAAAGTTTATAGAAAAATTTCGAAGAGCAAAAATAACGATAATATTGAAAAATGCACCTATTATATTAAGGTTAACCACCTTATAAAATAAAAAAGAGCCTTGTTTTATACAAGACTCTTTGTTGAATATTTCATTTTTTCTTTTTCATAGCATTCTTGAAAGAATACAAAAAGGAAATACCCAAGTTTATTTGTTGTTACTACTACACCGGCACATTACCTAAAAAGCAACTTCTATTTCTTATAGATACTAATTGCCTAAAATGGTTGCGTAATACAATTCGTATATTATTCAAATCAAAAAAGATTTGGTAATTTAGCTTTCCAAAAAAATAGAAAATGAGTTCTGAAAAAGAAGCAAAATTAAAAGCATTAAAGTTAACCCTTGACAAAATGGATAAGACCTATGGTAAGGGCGCTGTAATGAAATTGGGAGATAGTGTTGTTGCAGATGTTGAAGTGATACCTTCTGGCTCATTAGGTTTAGATATTGCCTTAGGCGTAGGTGGCTACCCAAGAGGCCGTGTAGTTGAAATATATGGACCAGAATCTTCAGGTAAAACAACCTTGACCTTACATGCTATAGCAGAAGCACAAAAAAAAGGAGGTATTGCTGCATTTATTGATGCCGAGCATGCTTTTGACCGTTTTTACGCTCAAAAATTGGGTGTTGATATAGATAACCTAATTATTTCACAACCAGATAACGGTGAGCAAGGATTAGAGATAGCAGATAACTTAATTCGTTCTGGAGCAATCGATATTGTAGTAATAGATTCAGTTGCCGCATTGACACCTAAAAGTGAAATTGAAGGTGAAATGGGAGATTCTAAAATGGGACTTCACGCACGTTTAATGTCTCAGGCACTTAGAAAATTAACCGGTTCTATCAGTAAAACAAATTGTACCGTTATATTCATTAATCAATTACGTGAAAAAATTGGTGTAATGTTCGGTAACCCAGAAACTACTACTGGTGGTAATGCGCTTAAATTTTACGCATCTGTTCGTTTAGACATTAGAAGATCTACACAAATAAAAGATACCGATGGTAATGTTCAAGGAAACAAGACCAGAGTAAAAGTTGTTAAGAATAAAGTAGCACCACCTTTCCGTACCACTGAATTTGATATTATGTATGGTGAAGGTATTTCTAAAGTTGGTGAAGTTATTGACTTAGGTGTTGAATACGAAATTATAAAAAAGAGTGGATCATGGTTTAGCTATGGCGACACAAAACTAGGTCAAGGTCGTGATGCTGTTAAAAACATACTTTTAGATAATCCTGAACTTTTTGAGGAATTAGATGGTAAAATTAGAGAAGCAATTGCTGCCTTAAATGCTTAAATCCAGTTTTATTTAAATTAACATAAATGAATTAACGCAACCATTGCACTTCATTTTCATCTTATAAACAAAACTGTTATATGATGAGAAATAAGTTAATACTATTGACCATGGTCTTAGTATTTATATGCAATGGTTGTTCTATTGATGATGATGGCGCCAATTTTCATTTTACTGCTTTAGAAATTGTCGATGCAGAAGTACCAGAATCTTTTGATTTAAATCAAACCTATAAGATATCTGTAAATTACCTTAAACCTGACAGTTGCACATACTACGAAGGTTTTGATGTTGTTAAAGATTCCTTGACCGTTAGAAGTATTGTTGCCATTGGTGCAGTAAGAACTGATTTTGATAATTGCATGGAGGAACTTGTTCAAGAAACAGCATCTTTCAACTTTCAAGTAATCTATACCGATCCCTATACATTTAAATTTTATATTGGAGACAATAATGAAGGAGAGGCCCAGTATTTAGAAATTGTCGTGCCTGTAAATAAACCTTAAAACAACCAACCATTTGTGAGTCTAGAAGAACTCATACATAATTGCAAAAAAGGAGACCGTAAAGCGCAGGAACTATTGTATAGAGCCTATGCTACTACCCTCTTTGGTATATGCTTAAAATACTCCAAATCTAAAACTCAGGCCGAAGACACCCTACATGATAGTTTCATGACTATTTATGAGAAAATAGGTCAGTTTAAAAACACAGGTTCTTTTGAAGGTTGGATGAAAAGGATTACCGTAAATACCGCCTTACAGAAATACAGAAAAGAGGAGTATTTAAATGTCGTTTCTGAAAATACAGAAGAGGAAGTTACCGTAGATGATGCCTTTAGCGATATTAGTTTACAATCACTACTAGGCTTTATACAAGAATTACCAAATAAGTATCGTGCTACATTCAATTTATATGTTTTGGATGGATACACCCACAAAGAGATTAGTGAATTGTTAGGTACCTCCATAGGTACTTCCAAATCTAATCTTGCCAGGGCAAGAGCATTATTAAAAGAAAAAATAGAGACAAAGCTGACGCAATCAATTATTAGCGTCCTCATTATAATATCAACACACTTTTTATAATCTTTTAGATTATAGACAGAAATAGTACTAGATGCAAAAGAAGAATTTAGACGAACTTTTCCGAGATAAGCTATCGGACTTCAAGCAAACTCCAGACAATAAAGTCTGGCGGGCAATTGATGCGTCATTAAATAAGAAGAAAAAAAGACGAGTGATTCCGATTTGGTGGCAATTAAGTGGTATTGCAGCTGCACTGGCTTTAGGTTTAATCCTATTTAACTCACTTTCAAGCGACCAACAAGCGAATCAAATATTGGTTGACACCGATAACCCGATAGAGGAAGCTATTGAAAAACAATCAAATTCAACAAAAGAAATACTGGCTGACCCAATAGACATTGATAACAATGAACTAGTTGAGCAAAGTAGTATTGAAAAGGGTAATCATAACAATTTGGAAAGTTCTATTCATACTGGGCAAAATGAATCCACTAGTGTTGATGATATAGCAAATAAAAACAACATAAATCATAAACCTAAATCCCAACCATCAGTTGTTTTTAGTGAAAGTGATAGTAAATCTAACAGCAACACATCTCATGCTTTAGTAGCAGAGAATAGCACTATAAAAGAAGTAAATAAGAACAACATAGATTCATCAGACAACAATCATTTCAAGAATATAGATATTGCCAAAAATGATGAAAAATCTAGAAATTCAATAGACTTCAAAAATATTGAAGCAGAAAATACTATTGCTGAAAATAGTGAAACCAAAGAAGTTGTAAAGAAGCCTAAAACAGATAAGAAATCTATATTTGAAGAAATAGAAAATCAAGAGGAGTTAAAGAAAGAAAAAGTTGCTAGTAACAGGTGGTCTGCAGGACCTAATGTTGCACCAGTATATTTTAGCGCGCTTGGAGAGGGATCTCCCGTAAATTCAATTTTTACACCTAATTCCAAATCAGGAAATGTAAATATGAGTTATGGTGTTTCTGTAGCATACGCTGTTACAAAGAAACTAACCATAAGGTCCGGTATTAATAAAGTGGATTATGGATACGACACCGAAGATGTTGCTTTTTCCTCTTCTTCAAGTTTCGCGTCTAGCAATGGACAATTAGCTACCATCGATTATGCAGAAACATCTAATACATTAACTATTTCTAGTAAGATAGTTACTTCAGACAAGTATAGTACAACTAACTCTGCGCTAGATGTAACGGCAAAAAGCCCAACTAGAGATGGCTACATGTCTCAACAATTTGGATACCTAGAGCTACCTGTTGAACTGAATTACGCACTTATTGACAAGAAATTCGGTGTAAATATAATTGGCGGCGTAAGTTCTCTACTTCTTATAAACAACTCCGTTTCTTTGACAGCAGGCGAACTTACCACTGAAATTGGTGAAGCGAACAACATAAACGACGTAAATTTTAGTGCCAATATGGGACTTGGACTTAACTATAACTTTTCTCAAAAAATCCGTTTCAATGTAGAGCCAATATTCAAATATCAATTAAATACCTTCTCAGAAATTAATGGGACTTTTAGACCATATTCTGTTGGCGTTTATAGTGGTCTTACTTTTAAGTTTTAAAAAGCTAAATCATGAAAAAATTAATTTTGTTTTGCACCTGTCTTTTAAATATTTCGATTTACTCTCAAGATGTAGATGATCAAATACTTACTTCAGATAAGAATCAAGAATTAAAAATAAATGGACTCTTTTTAATCTTAGGTGCCATTGAGGTAGACTATCAATATTTATTGAACGATGAGTCGGGCATTGGTGTCGATGTTTTATTTGCCTTTGATGACGAGACTATTGATATCAATTATTATGTATCTCCATATTACCGTCAGTATTTTGGAAAAAAGTATGCGTCGGGTTTCTTTGTGGAAGCTTTTGGTATGTTAAATTCCGTTGAAGACTATACTTCTGAATATACATTTGACCAAGCTACCGATTCTTACTACTACGATTATGGATACAATGAAAGTATTGTCGATTTTGCTTTGGGTATAGGTACTGGTGTAAAGCTATTAACCAAAAGGGGCTTTATTGTTGAAGTAGATTTAGGTATTGGTCGAAACTTATTTAAAAATGATAGAGATTTTACATTGATAGGTAAAGGCGGAGTTAATCTAGGTTACAGGTTTTAACCAAGTCTTTAAGTATTGTTTCACGAACCCCTTCTCTTAATTTTGAGGTATCCTCTGCTTCCAGTGACTTTGTTTCTATAAATGGATGTACTTTAGCCCGGCATTTACCAGGACCTCCACTTAAAAAAGTAAATGAAAACCGCTTCTTGTTATCATAAAAGGTTATTGGCACCACAGGAATTTTATGGGCAATAGCCATTTTAAAAGCACCATCCTTAAATTTATCAAGTAACACATGCTCTTCTGGCACGCCACCTTCCGGAAAAATACAGATACTTAAACCTTGTTGAAGTCTTTTTTGAGCCCTTCTATACACACCCGTTCTACTTTGGGTATTGTCTCTGTCTACCATAATACATACACGTTTATAGAAGAATCCGAATAAAGGAATTTTAACCAACTCCTTTTTACCAACGAATACAAATGGATTTCTACTAACCACGAGCATTAGCATTATATCCAACATACTGGTATGGTTAGCAACCAACATATAGCTCTTTCGTTTAACCAAACGCTCTTCATACTTAATTCTCGGCCAACAGAACATTCCATAAAGTATAGGTCTTGCCCAAAGGTTACGTGCCATCCAAAAAAACTGAGGATACCACGCTTCTTTAGAGGCGAAAAGCACCAAAAAAGGAAAAAACAAAAGGATTGGAATGGCTACTAAAATATAAAACCAAATTCGATATAAGGTTTGACCGGTTTGTCTGACGACTTTAAGCATAAATCAAAAGTAGTTATTTGCGATAGTTTTTTTGTATTTGTTTTACCTTTGCTTTCTTAGAAATAAAGATAATGGCAAGAATTTTAACTGGTATACAAAGTACAGGTACACCACATTTAGGAAATATACTAGGGGCTATAAAGCCTGCAATTGAAATGGCTAATAACCCTGCTAATGAATCTTTTCTTTTCATTGCAGACATGCATTCGTTAACTCAAATAAAAAATGGCGAAGAATTACGCCATAATACCTATGCCGTTGCTGCTACGTGGCTTGCATTTGGCTTAGATATTGAGAATACTGTTTTTTATAGACAAAGTGATGTACCGCAAACTACAGAGCTATCTTGGTACCTAAGCTGTTTTTTTCCATACCAACGGTTAACTCTTGCTCACTCTTTTAAAGATAAAGCAGATAGACTTGATGATGTAAATGCCGGACTTTTTACTTACCCAATGTTAATGGCGGCAGATATATTATTATACGACGCCAATGTAGTTCCTGTTGGAAAAGATCAAATGCAACATATAGAAATGACACGCGATGTTGCTTCTCGTTTTCATGCCCAATTAGGAGAAACTTTTGTTTTGCCTGATGGAAAGGTTCAAGAAGAAACTATGTACATACCAGGCACCGATGGTGCTAAAATGAGTAAGAGTAAAGGAAACCTAATCAGTCTTTTTCAAACGGATAAGCAATTGAGAAAGCAAATTATGGGAATACAAACGGATAGCACTCCAATGGAGGACCCTAAAGACCCTACCAATGATAACATATTTGCTTTGTATAAAATTTTAGCCTCACAGCCACAAATTGAAGAAATGAGTGCCAATTACTTAGCCGGAAATTATGGTTACGGACACGCAAAACAAGCGCTATACGAAGTGATAGTTAACAAGTTCGAAGAGCCTCGTGAAAAGTTCAATTATTACATGAACAACCTTAATGAGATTGATGAAGCATTAGCTTTAGGCGCAGAAAAAGCTAGAAAAGTAGCGGACGGAGTACTAGAAAGAGTTCGTGAAAAGTTGGGTTATTAATTAATCAAACAGAATACTACAAATATTAAAAAACCGACCTAGTGGTCGGTTTTTTGTTTTCAATATATTCGCCACCTCTTTTCATTTTCCGATTTGGAATGACATAGTATCGATGAAAAGAATAATTAATTAAAACTAATCACAGTATACCTCAAGAAACAAACCAACCAGTTTGTAAAAAATCTAAATCGCCTCGAACAATTTACCTGGCAATGGTCTAATGACCCCCTTCATTTCCATATTTAACAAGGTAGATGAGGTTCTAAAAATAGGAAGTTTACAATCTAACGCAATTGTATCTAAAACTTGTTTACCATTATTCTGTAAGTAGGTATAGATACCTTGTTCAATTTCGTTAAGCTCTATAAAGAGTTGTTTTTGAATAGGATTGTTTTTCTTCTCCTCTATATCCCAATCTAATAGATAAATTAAATCTGCGCCCGAGGTCATTACATGGGCTTTTTGCTGTTTAATTAGATTATTACAGCCCAAACTATACTTATCGGTTGTTCTACCAGGTACAGCAAAAACATCTCTGTTATAACTATTGGCTATATCTGCAGTTACAAGGCTTCCTCCTTTTTCAGCAGATTCAACCACTACAGTAGCTTCACTCACTCCTGCTATTATTCTATTCCGTTTTAAAAAATTTTCTCGTTCAGGATTACTAGTACTCCAGAACTCGGTATAGAATCCACCATTCTTTAGAACATCTGCTTGGTACTTAGCATGAACCTTTGGGTAAATTTGGTTTAACCCGTGTGCCAAGCATCCTATGGTTTGTAAACCGTGCTTTATTGCTTCCCTTTGAATACAAATATCTACTCCGTACGCAAAACCGCTAATTATTACAGGATCAAGCGGAGCTACCTCTTCAATAAACTGCTCACAAAAAGCCATGCCATAACTAGTAATATTTCTTGTACCTATTACACTAATCAATTTACGATGTTGCAGATCAATATTCCCTTTCTGAAATAAAAGAATAGGTCCATCAATACAATGTTTCAAATATGTAGGGTACGAATCGTCAAGAAAATACGTACACGTTATATCGTTCTTTAAAACATAATTATATTCTGCTTCCGCAGCTTCTAAATGTTCCAAGTCGAATAAATGCCTAATAGTATGCGTACCAATTCCATCAATTTTAAGCAGATTTTCCTTTTTGTCTCCGAAAATTGCAGATGGACTCCCGCAATGCGAAATTAATTTCTTTGCAAGGATATCTCCAATATTTGGAACATGTTGCAACCGAAGTATTGCAACGAGTTCATCAGCAGTGTGTTGTATAGTTTTCATTTCCTGTTCACAAATTAGGGGAAAAAATATGTTAATAAAAAGTTACCAAAGATGTTTTTATACCTCTTTATTTTTTTCATATTTGCGCAACTATGGTTCTAGAGCACTATATCAGCGATTTACTTTATAGGTACAACTGTGTTGTTGTCCCCGGTTTTGGTGCATTCCTTGCCCAAAAAAATTCTGCCAAATTAAACGTGGTTACCAATACGTTTAGCGCGCCTAATAAGTCTATTGTATTCAATAAACAACTTATTACAAACGACGGGCTATTGGTTTCTTATGTATCAAATGCAGAAAAGGTTTCTTTTGAAACAGCATTGGTAGAAATAGAAAATCAAGTAAAAGCATGGCAAGATGTTTTATCTCAAGAAACATCGCTATACTTAAAAAATATAGGTTCTTTATCAAAAAGTAATGAAGACAAGATATTGTTTCAACCAGCTAATGAAACAAACTACCTAACTTCATCTTTTGGGCTTTCGAATTTTAACTCTATTCCTGTTACTAGGGAAATTTTAAAAGAAGAAGTTGTTCAAATTGAAGAAAAAGTACCGTTTACAATTAGTCCTGAACGCAGAGAAAATAGCGGTTTTAGACCTTATTTAAAATATGCAGCTATTCTAATGCTAGCATTTTCTACTGGTGTAACCGGTTACCGTGCTTTCCAACAGCAACGTACCAATGAGCAAGTTGCAAGACAAGATGCTCAAGAGTTTGTAAACAAACAAATTCAAGAGGCTACCTTTTTTGATTTATCTCCTTTAGAGCTACCTACAGTAACTGTTGATGCATCTACTATCTCAAATGTCACTTCTTTAACAAACGATAATAGTGAAATCCACTATATTGTTGCAGGTGCTTTTAGGGTAAAAGGTAATGCTGACAGAAAAATTGAGCAGCTTAAGGCTAATGGATTTAATGCTGGCTATTATGGCACGAATACCCACGGTCTTCATATGGTTACTTTTGACAGTTATACAAACTCTACCGATGCATTGAATGCATTGCGTGAAATTAAGCGTACCCAATCAAAAGACGCTTGGTTATTATCTGAAAAATAAACCTGTACACATTTTATAACTACTGTTGATGCCCGTATCTTTGCGGAAAATTTCTAATTAATGGAAACAAAATCTCCAGCAGCATCTCGTACTACAATGACCGATATGGTACTCCCAAGTGAGACCAATGCACTTCAAAATCTATTTGGAGGAGAATTATTGGCCCGTATGGATCGTGCTGCAAGTATTGCTGCCGGTAGACATAGTCGTAGAATTACCGTTACCGCATCTGTAAATCATGTAGCTTTTAATTTAGCGATACCCTTAGGAAGTGTAGTTACAGTTGAAGCAGCCGTTTCTAGAGCATATAACACCTCCATGGAGGTCTACATAGATGTTTGGATTGAAGACCGCTTTAACGGTAAGCGCACTAAGGCAAATGAGGCTATTTACACCTTTGTTGCAGTAGATGATACAGGAAAACCTACAGAAGTACCTGAATTAGTTCCAGAAACACCTCTAGAAATTACTCGTTTTGAAGGTGCTCTTCGTAGAAAGCAATTAAGCTTGGTTTTAGCAGGTAAAATGAAACCAGATGACGCAACGGAACTAAAAGCCTTGTTTACAAAATAAACAGCCTTCCATTCAAAATAATAGTAGCGTAAGATTATAGAATTTTAGCCATCTAAAAAACACTCTAGATATTTCTCGATTAAAAATTGAAATTGTCGGGATCGGGACCGGTGCGTTCTCCTGTTTCTAAACCATCTAGGAATGATACATCCTCATTAGATAATTCAAAATCAAAAATATCGGCATTAGATGCTATTCGTTTCGCATGTACTGATTTTGGTATTGCAACAATACCTTTCTGAAGGTTCCAGCGAAGTATAATTTGAGCTACACTCTTATTGTATTTTTTAGCTATATCGGTACAAATATCCAATTCAAAAACCTTACCCTGCATAAAAGGAGACCAAGACTCATATTGAATGTAATTTTCAATACAAAAATCAATTAAATCTTGTTGAACCAAATAGGGATGAAACTCCATTTGGTTGACCATTGGTACTACCTTGCAATCTTTCATTACATCTTCTAGGTGATGCTTTAAAAAATTACTTACCCCAATTGCCTTTATTTTCTTCTGAGCATAGAGATACTCTAGCGCTTTCCATGTTTCTTTATACTTGCCAACTTCTGGCCAATGAATAAGATATAGATCTAAATATTCTAAACCCATTCGGTCTAAACTTTCATCAAAAGCTTTTAAAGTTTCCTCATAACCTTGATCCGCATTCCAAACCTTAGAGACTACAAAAATATCGTTACGATCCACTTCGCTTTCACGAATACCTCTACCAACACCTTCTTCATTTTTATAAACTGAAGCGGTATCTAAATGTCGATATCCTAACTGAAGTGCATTTTTAACAGCATCTACTACTTCTTGATCATTCTCTGACTGATACGTACCTAAGCCTAAATAAGGCATCTTTACTCCATTCTTTAATGTGAAGCTTCCTTTAATATCTGTTATTATTGATTTAATCATATAAGTAAAATTTTAAAGACGATAAACCCATTCTTCTGGGTTTAAGCGAGAAGTATCTTGATACAAGTAAAATTTTAGTCGAGTTTGACCATTATTCCTATTGGTATATACCACACCAAGTTCTTCTTTACTAGCTACTTTATCCCCTTTTTTTACATACAGTTCAGACAGATTGTAATAGGTACTTATAAAGTTACCATGCTTAATCTGCACTCCTTTATTACCACCAGGTACCGCCAAAATAGCAATAACCTCACCTTCAAAAATGGCACGGGCTTTAGACCCTTCGTCCGTAGCTATAATTACCCCATTACTTTGGTGCTTTATTCCTGGATATACTGGATCTGCATACACTCCAAATCCCTGACTTTTAATTCCTTTCTCCACAGGCCATATTAACTTTCCTTTATTTGCAGAAAAGTTATTTGCGATAATAGTAGCCTCTGGTGTTAATACAAACTTGCTAGTGTTTTTAGTGGTGCTACCAGATTTCTTATTTGAAGCGGCAATTGCACTTCTAATAAGCTTCTCTATCTGTTGATCGATTTTTCTAGCTTCCTTCTTTTTAGTATCAATGGCGCTAGCATACTTACTCTCGTTCTTACGAATGGTGCCCAACAAGGCTTTTTGACTTTGTATTTCGCCAAATAATTGGTTTTTTGCTTTCTTATTCTGAGCCAGTAATACTTCTTTTACCTTTCTCTCTTCGTTTAGATCTGAATTTAAACGTGACAGCTCTTCTGTTTTAGCTAAAATTTGAGCTCCCTGCTCTTTTCTATAGTCCGTATACTGCTTCATGTATTGCAGCCTTTTAAATGCCTGAAAAAAGCTTTCAGAGGATAATAAGAACATTAGCCTATTTTGTTTGGATTTGTTCTGATATGATTTCTGAATCATCTTAGCATACTCATCCTTAACCTCTAGTAGTTCGGTTTTTAGTTTACCAATATTTCTAATATTAGCATTGATTTGCCTATTCAACAAATTAGATTGTTGATTGGTTACCCGTATTAATTGCTGGCGAACAGTAATCTTTTTATCAAGGGCTTCCATTTGATCCAAGACATTACCTTTTTCCTTTTTTTCTGCGAAAAGCAAGCGGTTTATATCACGAATTTCTGACTGAAGCTGTTCACGTTTTTCTTCCAAAGCCTTTTGCTCACTAGTTTGCCCAAAAGCAGACACAGTAGTGACCAATACTAACAGAAAAAGATAATTTCTTAGTTTGAACAACATCTTCTTAAAGCTCTATTTCATTAAAACCTTTTGGTATTGAATAAGGAAAATTAACTGCACCATTCAATTCCAAATTCTTAAACTCAAGGTCTATATTATTTACTTTGTCTTTACTAATTGCCCTTATCATAATTACATTAGGTAAAATTTCCTTATCCAAAATTTGATAGTTCTGATAGGAAATTTCTAGTAATCGTTTCTCTGTAGGTTGAGAAAGTTGCTGTAAAGCCATTTTATAATTCTTAGGCTCAACTTGGAATAAAGTCTTATATAAAGTTCCTTGCTGTTTTGGTGTTAGCCTATAGGAATCATCAGAAATATCAATATCGTACTTTTCTTGTCTTAGGTCTACAATTGCTTGACCGGTTAATAAATTTTGTAAAATGGAAAAATCTACCTCGGTACCTAACAGTTCACTCAGATAAGAAAAATCACCATCAAAATATTCGTTCTGCAACTTGTTATAGAATGATACTCTATCAGGGGTAATATATGCCTTTACAATACCAAGTGGAGCACTCATCCAAATAGCTTTGTCCTTTTCCATTCGTATACTCACTGAAACATTCTGAGATGATTCTCCATCTGAATAGCCAATCTTTACCCTACCACTCAATGTTTTAAAGCCAGCTTCATTTTGGTAGTGCGCCTTTATAACTGATTTAGATGATAATTTCTCATCCACAGTAACTCCAGAAACCACTTTTGTACTTTTACATGAAGCCATAAAAACTATCATAACTACAGTAAAAATCTGCTTTGATTTAATCATTCTCAAAAACTTCATCATCTAAAATCAAGATTTAATTTTACTAAGGTACATATTTGCCTTAGACGTATTGTTGGTACCGGTATAGGCATTTGCCAATTCTTTATAAATAGCGTTTTCTAAAGTAACATCATCAATAAGATAATCTAATGCTGTCTCTAAAACATCTATAGCCTCTTTATGTTTCTGAGCTTTATTTAAAGCCGCTCCGTACGCGTAATAAAAATAAGGTTGAGACGGAAAATTCTCTATTGCTTCTTCTGTGGTTTGAAGCAGCTTTTCATTATAAATAGTTGAGCCAAGTAAAATTTCAATTTGTGATTTATAACCCTCTACACTATCCAAATCTTGACTAGAAATCGGTTTTATCGACTCCACAATAAGATTGGTTTTCATTGATTGCTTAGCGATGGAATCTGTAATTTTCATTTCTAAACGCTCATATTTCTTCGGAATCTTTACCCCTTTCAATACAGATTTTGCATTTAGATAATTACCTTTTAAAAAATATATTTCAGCAATGTTTCCTCTTAAAACAGTATTGTTCCATGACAATTCCTCTTTTACTTCTTCAATTACCGATTTTCTAGCTTCAACTATATTAACTAGAGTTTCCGCATACCAATAATTTTCTGGTTCACCGTTTAGCGCCTCTAAAGCATATTCTTGAGCTATGACCAATTGCTTATCATACAAATGAAACTTAGCCAATTCAAAAGAGACTACGGTATTTTGTGGCTGTAACTTTTTACACTCTAAAAAATAGGTGATAGCACGGTCATAATTCCTGATTCCTTTTTGCTTTAACCCTTCAAAAAAGTTCTCTTGAAAAGTGTCTGAGTATTCCTCTAGAAATACCTCTGCACTTTGTTCAACTTCAATTTCTTGATCTTCTTGAGCGTAACTTGACATTGGAGAATTAAAAACTCCAATAACCAAACCCAAAAAGATTAACTTCTTCATATAATTCTATAAGATATTACTTTACACCAGTACTACCGAAGCCGCCTTCGCCCCTTGCCGTTTCAGATAAATTATCTACAACATTCCACTCTGCACGTTCGTGTTTGGCAATGACCATTTGCGCAATACGTTCACCATTTTCCACTATAAAATCTTCACCAGAAAGGTTTACCAATATTACACCAATCTCTCCTCTATAATCTGCATCAATTGTACCCGGTGCATTAAGTACGGTAACACCCTTTTTAGCAGCCAAACCGCTTCTAGGTCTCACCTGTGCTTCTACTCCAACAGGTAATTCTATAAATAGACCAGTTGGTATAATAGCTCTACCTAAAGACTGCAATGTAACAGCTTCAGTAAGGTTTGCTCTTAAGTCCATACCCGCAGATGCCTCTGTTTCGTAATGTGGTAAATCGTGATTCGATTTATTTATAATTTTTATGTTCATCTATTTAAATATAATTTTTTAAGATTCTCGAATTCTAACTTATACACCAAGACCAAGAATAATAATAGTAATGGTATACCTACTAAAAGATTCCTATCAAAAATGTAAAATGAAATAGCAGAAAACAAGATGGATACTACTAAATAAAAGATAATTTTTCTGAAGTTATAAGGGATTGGATAATACATCCTTCCAAAGTAAAAAGAAAGTAACATCATTGTTCCATAAGCTAATAGTGTCGCCACTGCCGAAGCCATATAACCAAAGTAGGGTATGAATATCAGGTTAACAATTATAGTCAATACTGCCCCAATTAATGAAATATATGCCCCAAATTTAGTGCGGTCTGTAACTTTATACCAAACGGAAAGGTTATGGTAAATACCTAAAAAGAAACTAGCTAGAACAATTAAAGGAACGATTGGCATAGCATCCCAATACGCATCATTAAGCACCAAAAGTCGCTTAAGAACATCAGAAAAAACCACAACTGTCAACAAAATAATACTCCCTAAAACCACAAAATAATTGGTGATTTGCGCATAAGCTTTTTGAGGGTTTTTAGTATCTGAATGACTAAAGAAAAATGGCTCTATTCCCATACGAAAGGCCGTCGCAAAAAGTGTCATAAAAAGTGCCAATTTATAACAAGCGGAATATTTTCCCATCTCACTTTTGGCGATATCTACAGGTAATAATTCGGAAAGCAAATAACGGTCAAAAACCTCGTTAATAGTAAATGCTACACCAGCAACCATAACAGGCATTGCATAACGAACCATTCTTTTCCAAAGCACCTTATCGAACTCATAGGGTCTACGTATATACACCCTTATCATTAATAACAATGTTATTGCGCTTGCAATTAAATTAGCAATTAAAATGTATGGTATTTCATAGTCGGCTTTATATAGGGAATGTAAAAATCCGGTCGATGTTTCTTGAGCCATTTTAGGCAACAGAATTAAGAAAAATAATGTAAGACCTAGATTAAGCGAAACATTTAGAATTTTTACAATAGCATATCGCATTGGTTTTTCGTTAGCTCTAAGCCATGCAAACGGTATTATTGCCAATGCATCTAAAGCTAAAATTCCCAACACATAATTCATGAAAGGCAGATCAATATTTAATGCTGCAGATAATTTTTCTTTAAATAAAATACCAATTACCACCAATAATGCCGTAGAGCCCATTATAGATAATAAAGAAGTACTAACTACTTTCTTTCTATTCTCCGATTCCTTATAAAACCTAAAAAAGGCAGTTTCCATTCCGTAGGCTAGAAAAACGTTGAATATAGCAAACCAAGAGAAAATAAGAGTAACCTCGCCATACTTACCTGGCGCCATTACATCTGTATAAATAGGCACCAACAAGAACGAAATCATCCTTGGCAAGACAGTAGCCAAGCCATAAATTGCCGTTTGTTTAAAAAGTTTTTTGAGTGGATTCAAGCACTATAAATTCAGGTGATAAAAGTACCTATTAAAAGCCTAGTTACAAAGTTAGTTTTTAGGTGCGCCCTTATAAATTAATGGCTGCTTTTGTTTTATGTCCTTAACCTTAGCATATCTAATTTCACCATTTTCAAGATAGCTTATAACTGCTTCATCTGAATTTAATGATAAGTCCAATGTTTCTGCCGATTCTGGGCTATCCTTGGGTATTCTAACTACAATTACTTTTTTATTTTCAACCGTATGTACAAGAGCCTTCACTTGTTTTCCCCGAAAATAAACTTCGCTCACTTCAATATCAGAATTATCCAATAAAGAAACCGGAATTTTTAATTCTGTACCAGAACCGCTTTCTTCTCTTCCACCAACATACTGTTGGCAAGTAGCTTTACCTATATCAAATGGAATTTCGGTCTGTAATTTCTTTTGAGATGTACAGCTCGTTAGACAAAGACAGAAAAGTATAAAACAACTATATAAATATTTCATTAGACCCATATTATCCATATAAAGATATGAAGTAATATGGGTTTAATTAGTCATTTAACATTGCTATCACAAATAAACAATTAGTCCTGCACTTGTAATTGTTTCAGTTTAGAGAGTTCGCTTTTTATCTGTTTATATATAAATACACAGAAAATTAGAAGAAACACTATTGATGAGAATAGTATATAGAGATAAAAACCATGAGATAACGTAGCTTTAAACAGGGGTAATAGAATCACAAATCCGATAGCATAAATCATCAAAGCTAAAGGTGTAACTAGATAATGAATATATTTTCTAAAGCTATAATAATTGGTTAAATCACTTTTAAAAGTACTTGAATCCTTACTAAAATTTATACTTCTTAACTTCTTTAGGCTATACAATTCAATAGCAATTCTAACAACTAAACTCCCTATCATTAGACTAATTCCCAATAAAAATGTGTTACTCTTATATCCAGAAACATAGATTAAAAATGAAGCTAGTATAATGATTGTTATTGTTAAAACAATGTTTCCTATCCTTTGTTTGTTCTCTATAGATTTTACACTATGCAACAAGGTTTCGAACCCGTTGTCGGTAGCAGACGTTCCAGATTGGTTCTGCCATTTATTTTGTAATTCTTCAAAATTATTCATTGTTGACACATTTTGTAAGTTGTTGTTTTATTCTATGTATTCTAGTTCGAATAGCTTCATGTTTTATTCCCATAATCTCAGAAATTTCTAATTGAGGCAAACCTTCTAACTCCAATAAAATAATAGCTTTATTAGTACTACTTAATTTATTGATACAGCCGTATAATTGAACCAACATATCCTCTTTTTCGGTAGGATCCTCATTAGAATCACTTACTTGAAAAGTATCAATTGATAGGTTTCTATCTTTTTTACGTTGTTTTCGTATTTCAGCTAAACACGTATTTACACATATTCGGTAAATCCAAGTTCCAATTCCACTTTCATTTCTAAAACCATCCAAATTTTGCCAAACCTTTATAAAGGTTTCTTGAGCTAAATCTTTAGCAAGAGCTTCGTCACCTACCGTATAACCCATGCATAAACGCATGACCTTAGGATAGTTTTCCTGGTAAATATTCTTGTATTTATTCTCTTTAGAAACCATTAGTTGTTCAAAGCTTTTTTAAGATTTTCTAAAAACCATTTTGGTTGATCGTACATGATAAAGTGCGATGATCCATTGGCAAACTCTATAGTATATTCGCCTAGAGCATTATACTGCGTATCATAAGTAGATTTAGCCATCTCTAGTCCATAAGGCTCCGTGGCGGCTAAAATAGTTACCGGTATATTTATTTTAGAAAGATCTTCACGTAAATCTAGCTTTAATAAATCGGTATAGCCATACACATAGGTTTCTCTATCTGCCTTAATCATCCAGTCCTTAATTTGTAATTGTTTTAATTTATCGGAAGACATGCTACCTGCCATTTGACTCGCCATATTTTCGAAATCTGCATTATTCATCTCTAATACCTGTTTGTTATACGGAGAATCATACACCATATATTCACTTTTAAAATCAGGCATCATTAATGCACCTGTTGATGGTAACGCATCTACAACAATCAACTTTTTGTAAGAGCTACTTTCAGTAGCCATCCATAAAGCTAACGCACCACCCAAACTATGACCAATAACTATTGGATTTTCCAATTTATTTTTGGAAATGTAGGTAAGGACTCCTTCTTTTATTTTTGGAAGCCATGGTTTTTCTATAGCGGGAACATCACCAAAACCTGCGAAAGTAAAAACATGACATTCATAGTTTTTAGATAGTTCGATGACAGTTTCATTCCATACATCACCTGTACATGCAAATCCTGGAAATAAAAGAATTGGTTCGCCAGTACCAACTACATCAACCTTAAAAGGATTGTTCTGAGCAGTAATTGAAAAAGCACAAAGAATAATAAATGCGAATAGTAAATTTTTAAAATTTTTCATCTTAAGAGTTTTTGTTTGTTTGCCCTTTAGATTCAATTCTCGAAAAATGTTACATGGAAAAATAGAAAATATTTATTCTGGCTCTACATCCATACGTTTTATAGCAGTATAAGCTAATACAAACGCCACTAAAAGAAATAAAGCTGCTAAAGCATATGGAGCGCCCGGGAAATAAATAGATGTCTCAGGTCGTATAAAATAATAAAATACAGGAGCAAATATGAATTGACCTAAAATAGCAGTAACACTAACAAGACCAGTTATAGATCCCTGTAAAATTCCCTGTTCTTTTTCAGATACTTGATTGGAAATTACTCCTTGTACAGTTGGACCAGCAATACCACCCAATGCATAAGGAATTAGGAAGGCATATAGCATCCAGGGTTCTTTAGCGAAAGAGAATAGAAACATACCAACTGTCCATAATAGGAAGCCGAATGTAATTACCTTTCGTTTTCCAAATTTCTTTACAATCTTACCCACTAAAAATCCTTGTACGATGGCCACAAACAGCCCAACCACCATAAGTGACAAACCAATTTCTTTTGGACTCCAATCGTAACGCTCAATACCGTAATACGACCAAGTTGATGGTAATGCCTGCCCTGCAAGATTTGCCAAAAAGAAGGCAGATATCAATAAAAGGATGCCTTTATAATTTCGCAAAGCAAACAAAGAAACCCCAGGAATCATCTTTGTAAAATTAATTTGTCGCCTATTCTCCGCAGTCAAAGATTCAGGCACAAAGAAATAGCCAAAAAGGAAATTGGCAAATGTTAAGCCTGCAGCAATATAAAAAGGTAATCGAATATTAATTTCTCCGAAAAACCCTCCGATACCAGGACCAATAATAAAACCGATTCCAAAGGCAGCACCAATTAGTCCGAAATTTTTTGCTTTATTTTCTTTTGTACTTACATCTGCTATGTACGCTGATGCAACAGTAAAACTAGCACCTGTAATTCCTGCTAAAAAACGACCTAAGAATAACCATGTTATAGTTGGTGCCCAAGCATGAATTAAATAATCTATACTAAGACCTAAGAGTGCTAAAAGCAAAATAGGGCGTCTACCAAACCTATCTGATATTTCCCCTAATACCGGTGAAAACAAAAATTGCATACCAGCAAAGGCGGTCGTAAGCCACATGCCATATATAATAGCCATGTGATTGCCCTCTCCTGTTAAATCCATTATCAAATCAGGTATAATTGGCAGGATGATACCAATACCAATAACATCAACTAGAATGGTAATGAAAATAAAAAGTAAGGCTGTTTTGTTAGATTTCATGGTCAAGACAAAAGTCGGATAAAAAAAGGACTCTAAAATGTAGAAAAAGAAAAACCCCACTATATAGTGGGGTTTTAAATAACATAAAATTATATAATTGCCTAGCTAATTTAGCAAGAGCAATTAATTATTCAAAGCTTCTGCTCCGCCAACAATTTCCAAAATCTCATTGGTAATAGCTGCTTGTCTTGCTTTGTTATACGTTAACTTTAACTGGTCACGCATTTCTGTAGCGTTATCAGTTGCTTTGTGCATTGCGGTCATACGTGCACCATGCTCACTTGCAAATGAATCTCTAATACCTTTATATAATTGTGTCTTTAAAGACTTAGGAATTAATTCTTCAATTATTTCAATTTTTGTAGGCTCAAATGTATAATCTGCACTTGCAGTTACCTCAATTTCCTCTAATGGAACAATTGGCAAAAACTGCTCTGTCATTACTATTTGTGTAGCCGCATTTTTGAATTTATTATATATAATTTCAATACGGTCATATGCACCAGCAGTAAAAAGTTCCATTAAACCTTCTGCAATATCAGCTACATTATCAAAAGTTAAATCGTCATATACACCACTATGGTTTGCAATAACATTAAAACGTTTTCCTAAATAGTCATTTGCTTTTTTTCCAATAGCTACAAAGTCAACTTCTTTACCAGCGTAAACATTCTCTGCAAGGTTAACCGACTGCTTTAATATATTAGTATTAAAAGCACCACAAAGACCTCTATTAGAAGTAATAGAAACCACTAAAACTTTATTTACAACACGATTATCGGCATAAACACTCCCTGTATCACCTTCTAAACTAGAACTTAAGTTTTGTAGTAATTCAGTTAGTTTATCTGAGTATGGTCGCATTGCGGTAATAGCATCTTGCGCTTTCTTCAGTTTAGCAGCAGATACCATTTTCATGGCACTGGTTATCTGCATCGTTGAAGAAACCGATGAAATCCTATTTCGTATCTCCTTTAAATTTGCCATTATATTCAGTGTTTAGCAAAAAGTACAAACTATTACTAATAGGTAAAAGTTTGTACCTCTAACTCAGTACTTATTTATTTCTTATATTTTGCAGAAAGCTCTTTACAAACAGAAGTCAATGTATCAGTTACTTCATCAGTAAGTTTACCTGCCTTCAATGTATCAAGAATATCTCTATGCTTAGCGTTCAAAAATTCTAAATAATCACGTTCGAATTCTTTTACTTTCTCAACAGGTACATCTCTTAACAAGTTCTTAGAACCAGCATAGATTATTGCAACCTGATCTTCAACAGTGAAAGGATCATTTTGTGCTTGTTTCAAAATTTCAACGTTTCTACGTCCTTTTTCAATTACGTTTAAAGTAGCAGCATCTAAATCTGAACCGAACTTAGCAAAAGCTTCCAATTCACGAAACTGTGCTTGATCCAGTTTCAAAGTACCTGCAACTTTTTTCATTGATTTAATCTGAGCGTTACCACCAACACGAGATACAGAAATACCTACGTTAATTGCTGGTCTTACACCTTGGTTGAATAAATCTTGCTCTAAGAATATCTGTCCGTCAGTAATAGAAATTACGTTAGTTGGGATATAAGCAGAAACATCACCTGCTTGTGTTTCAATAATTGGCAAAGCCGTTAAAGAACCACCACCTTTTACCATTGGCTTTAACACCTCTGGCAAATCATTCATTTCTTTTGCGATATCATCATCATTGATAACTTTTGCAGCACGCTCTAATAATCTAGAATGCAGGTAGAAAACATCACCTGGGTAAGCTTCACGTCCCGGTGGTCTTCTTAACAAAAGAGATACCTCACGGTAAGCTACCGCTTGTTTTGATAAATCATCATATATAATTAATGCAGGACGACCTGTATCACGGAAATACTCACCAATAGATGCTCCTGTGAACGGTGCATAAACTTGCATTGGTGCTGGATCAGATGCGTTAGCGGCTACAATGGTAGTATATGCCATTGCACCTTTATCTTCTAATACTTGAGCAATACCAGCAACAGTAGATGCTTTCTGACCTATGGCAACATAGATACAGTAAACAGGTTTACCAGCATCATAAAATTCTCTTTGGTTCAAAATGGTATCGATACAAACTGTAGTCTTACCAGTTTGACGGTCACCAATAACAAGCTCTCTTTGCCCTCTACCAACTGGGATCATAGCATCAATTGCTTTAATACCAGATTGCATTGGCTCGGTTACAGGCTCTCTATAGATTACACCTGGAGCTTTACGCTCTAAAGGCATTTCATAAGTATCACCAGTTATAGGTCCTTTACCATCGATTGGATTACCTAGAGTATCAACCACACGACCAACAATTCCTTCACCAACTTTTACAGAAGCGATTCGTTGTGTACGTTTTACCGTATCTCCTTCACCAACAGATTTAGAAGGTCCCAAAAGAACCACACCTACGTTATCTTCTTCCAGGTTAAGAACGATACCTTCAAGTCCACCTTCGAACTCAACTAATTCTCCATATTGAGCATTAGCTAATCCGTAGATTCTTGCAATACCATCACCTACAGTTAATACAGTACCTACTTCGTCTAAAGTAGCGGTAGCATCAAATCCTGATAATTGTTTCTTTAAAATTGCTGATACTTCAGCGGCTTTTACTCCTGCCATTTTTAATTAGTATAAGATATTAGGCTATGGACAAAACGTCCTTTGCCTTATATAGTTATTATAGACTATTAGAAAATTCTCTTTTTAAATTGTTAAGCTTATTGCTTACACTAGCATCGTATTGTAAGTCTCCAACTCTTAAGATAAAACCACCGATTATACTCTCGTCGATTTTATTCTCAATAGTTACCTCATCAGCAGTGATCGTAGCAATATATTTAAGTACTTTTTTCTCTGTAGCAGTATCTAAAGGAACAGCAGTAGTAACATAAGCCACACCTTTTCCTTTTAATTGCTCATTAAGAATAATGTATTTTAAAGCAACTTCATTTAGCATACCCACACGCTTGTTATCAACCAACATGCCAATAGTGCCTTCAGTAATTGAATCACATCCTTTGAAAATTTCAAGCAATGCATTCTTTTTAGAAGTACCAGATACAACAGGACTTGCTAATACATCTTTTAATTCTTTACTATCTGAAATAGTAGCGACGATTGAACGCATATCTTTCTCAACAGCAACCAAGGCTTTATTTTCCTTGGCCATGTCCAATATCGCCTTTGCGTAACGTAATGCGGCTCTAGATTCGCTCATTATTTTTTTTAGTTAAGTTTTATGTCGCTCAACATTGTATCAACCAACTTCAATTGCTTTTCGTTGCTAGATAATTCCTCTTTTATAACTTTCTCTGCGATAGCTACAGATAATTCTGCAACTTGATTCTTAATATCTGCAACAGCAGCTTTCTTCTCGCTTTCAATAGCAGCTTGCGCTTGCTTCAACATTTTATCGCCTTCTATCTTAGCCTGCTCCTTAGAATCTGAAATCATTTTCTCTTTGATCTCACGAGCTTCTTTCAACATAGCTTCACGTTCAGAACGAGCTTCTTGAAGCATTTTTTCATTATCAGCCTGTAAGTTCTGCATATCTGCTTTAGCTTTCTCAGCTGCAGCTAATGCTTCTTGTATACCACTCTCTCTTTCGTTCAACGAATTCAAAATAGGTTTCCAAGCGAATTTTACCATTAAGAATATTAAACCTAACAATAATATTGTCTGTACTACAAACAAACCTGGTGAAAAATCGTTCAATAAAACTTCCATATCTTAAATCTTTAAAATCTAAATCAATAATTAAAAAACATTTCCTGTAACCAACCGTTACAGGAAGATGTCTTTGGGTTTTCGAGTTCTTATTTTCCTAAGAACAAAGCACCGAATGCTAAACCTTCTAAAAGTGCAGCTACAATAATCATTGCAGTTTGAATTTTTCCTGCCGCTTCTGGTTGACGAGCAATACCTTCCATTGCTTTACCACCGATTTGACCAAGACCTACACCTGCTCCGATTACGATTAAACCTGCTCCAATTAAATTGTAAGTTACCATACTAATTGATTTATATAATTAAATTAAAAAAAACTCTTGTTAAATAAAATCTCCTCTTACATCTTCTGCATCAACCACCTCATTACCATGAGAATCATGCCCATGATCATGATCATGTTCTGCAACAGCCATACCTATAAATAAAGCTGAAAGCGCAGTAAATATATATGCCTGTAAAAAGGCTACCAAAACCTCAATAAGGGTGATGAAAAACGACAACACCAAAGATAAACCAGTAGCTCCTGCAACCCCTAAGCTTTCCTTAAGTGTAAACATAATTGCAATTAAACTCATTACTACAATATGCCCAGCAGATATGTTTGCAAACAAACGAACCAATAACGAAAATGGTTTAATAATAAACGCACCTGCTAATTCTATAATAGCCAAAATAGGCTTCACAAAAACTGGCACACCTGGCATCCACAATATGTGCATCCAATAATCTCTGTTTCCGCTAACAGTATAAATAACTAAAGTAAATATCGCTAAACATGCGGTTACCGCAATCTGACCAGTTACGTTAAAACCGAAAGGGGTAAGACCCATTAAGTTTAGTATCCATATAAAAAAGAATACAGTTAAAAGGTATCCAGTAAATTTTCTATAATGCTTTTCACCAATGTTTGGCCTAGCTATTTCATCTCTAACATAAAGAACCAAAGGCTCCAATACTCTACCGAACCCAGTAGGAATACTTTTCTTAGCATATTGCTTAGCTAATGAAGAAAATGCCAATAACATTAAAAGACCTACCAATAATACCCCAACAACACTTTTAGTAATAGAAAAATCTAAAACTTTATGAGCATTGGTTGCATGGTGCTCTTCGTCAAAACTAACAGAAGATGCTCCATTGTCTAATTCGTATATTTTACTATGAAGTTTTACAAATTTAGAGCCGTTTCTCTCAACGATAACCTGACCATTATCGTCATGATGGAATTCTGATGACATAAAAGTCGCCAAACCGTTGTTAGACCATAAAATTACTGGTAAAGGAAAACCAACGTGCTTTCTTTCTCCTGCATCATTAGAATAAGAGAACAAATGAAAATCGTGAGAATCTTTAAGGTGATGTAAAATATACTCATCTACCTGTTCCTTAGTACTTACTGCGCCTTCTTGCTCCGTATCGGAGAACGCAAAACTCTGCATTGAAAAACAAAGTATTAGAAGTTGTAATAAGGTTTTAAACGTATTTGAAACTTGCATCATTAGTTATTTGTCAAAAATTAAGCCCCTAGAAATTTTGCGCAAAAGTAGTTAATTATTGCATAAACTACCCAATTTTAAAGCTTTAAAATTTAGAGTCTTTTATTACCCATAATTTTAGAAATAAAAAACACTTCTAGAAACAAAAAAATAATCGCTGGCAACAAGAGTAAACCCCTATATAATTGAGGCATAACAAATTCCCCTAATAGGTACGGATAGAATATAACTGCAACTAGGGTTATCTTAAAAACGAGCATGCCCATATATATGAAACCCAACTGTTCAAAAAAAGATTTGTTTTTTGATGCAATTAAGAACACGATAACCAATGTTAATGAAAACAAGTAATGAAAACTATATGCCTTAACCAACAACGGACCAAAATAGGATGGTGGGGTCGATAAAACGAAATCTTGTAGAAAATAAGAAGTCGCGCCCACCACAGTGAACACGACTATATATAATATGATATTTTTTAACAACGCTTATTTATTTAATGCCATAACTTTTTTTATGACCAAATAGATAGACAAAAATACAGCAAGTAATGTAAATGTATCCTCTAAAAACGTTTTTTCAAATTTTTGATCTAACCATTCTCCTAAAAGATTGCCCAAGAATATAGTGACGCCCATTTGTATGGCTACACCAGATAAGCTTGCGGCATTTCTTAAAAGTTCAGAATTGTCATTACGAGGCTTTTGCGGATCCATTACCATTAGGTGATTTATGGCCTTCATTGCTAGTTGTTCCTTTTTTACCACCCATATTACAAGATGCATTAAAAGTAGCGCCAGGTTCTACAGCTAATTTGCTTACGGAAACTACACCTTCTATTACTGCAGATGCTTTTAGAGATAATAAATCAGATACTAAAAGTTCTCCATTAAAGCTACCTTCAATATCAGCATTTACACATTCTACTTTACCATGTATATAACCATCTTTACCTATAACTACTTTACCAGAGGTTTTTACGTTACCATCTAGTTTACCATCGATACGAAAATCTGCTTCAGAAATTATATCTCCTTTAATCTTTGTATTCTTTTCAATTCTATTAGGTTGCCCTCCTACTTCACTCATAGTCTTAGGTTTTTGTCTGTCTGAAAACATTGTTCACGGTTTTGGGGTTAAAAGCGTATTTCTATAATCGATTATATTTTTGTGCACTTGTATAATCTTATAGTTCTCCGATAAAACTACAAAATTCTCATCAGCAACGCGGTAATCCTTATTGTTTTTTAGCAGCTCTGCATACCCAAGTGCAAATTCTTTTGACTTAAAGCCATGAACCACTACAAATTGGTCTTCTAGGTTATAAATATCCCTAGAAACTACATTCTTATATTTAAGATCTTCGATAGATTTATCTAACAATTCCATTAACTTTAATGCATTCTCTGTATTACTCCTTTTAAAAGGAAAAACTACTTTCCAGTTAGATGTTCCTTTAGAATCTGTCTCTGGAGAAAACTCTTTTGGTTCTAATTTTGGAAGCTGTTCAGCAATCATTTGCTCTGCCTTTTTACCTTCCGGATTGTTAGGGTAGGTCAATGCAACATAATTAAGTGCTTCTTTAAATAACTCAAAACCTTGTAATCTACCGATTGCGTTTGCTTTCAGCATTTCAAATTTTGGAACTATAGGGTCACCTGTAAATCTATTGATGTTTTCCTCTGCTCCAGTAATAACTTGTAAATATTGTTGGTCCTTATACTGTTTGAACAAATTCTCATAACGCTTTTCTGGACTATCAGAACTGTTGGCCAACACTGCTTGCGGATTCAATAGAATCTCTGCGTATCTAGAATCTCCATGGTTGGCAATGATATCTGCCTTCATAGCTTCCTTCAACGGACTATCTACTTCTTCATATATTTTATACAAATTGTATTTAGAAGGAAGAATCAATCGTTCTTCAGAATTGGATGCCAAAACATTCTCTAATTTGCCAGCCGCCAAAAGGTTTTCATTAAACTTCTCCTTATATATTAACCCAAGTTGATAGTTAGCAAAATTACGTTCTGTCTTTAAGCTGTCAATTACGGTAACATCTGTTGGTAAACGATCCATATAATAGTCTAATGAGAATTTCTCATCTTCACTAACTACACTTAAACTATCATTAGCCCCTACAACGTTTTGTAGCGCTACATTTTCATTATTGATTACCGATTTATCTGACCAACGCCAGTCATCGGTTAATTCCCTATTACCCCATCTATTTTTAAAATCGTTTTGACCGTAACCTAAACTGGTAATATTATAGAAATAGAATTTCCCTTTATTCTCTTTACCACCTTTACTATTTGAAAATGCGGCAAAGCCATCTGTAATTCTTTCTTTTTCCTTTTTCTGAGCAGCTTCTTTAGCTTTTTGCAACTCCTCTATATGCTTCCCAAAATATGCCAATTGCTCATCTTTTGGCATTTGATATACTGTAATTACACTATCCGCGTATTGTACGATGTCTTCATATTTTATAACATCCTCTAAATTGTCTCGCTTCTTTTTAATAGCACGAAACTTTTTAGTATTCTCATTTAAGTTAGTAAGCACACTATCGTAATATGCACCTGCAGGCTTATAAACACTTTCATAGAAGTTATACTCCGCTAAATTCTCATAATTAAGCGCATTCAGTTTAGGCTTGTTTTGAGATACACGTAAAGATTTGTTGAAATACACCAATGCCAAACTATCAGACTCCTGCGCTAAATGAAACTCTGCCAATTGTCTATATATGTTATCTAAAAAGGGTCTATTCTCCCTATTCAATTCCATGTTAGTTAAATACTCTAATACCTCTTCTTTATTTTCAGCGGTAATTTCAGTATTCTTTAATTTTTCAATTTTCGCATTGATCATGTAAACCCTAGGCGATTTTCTATTTAAATCTATCACCTTGTCAAAAGCATAATTAGCACTATCCTTATAACCCAGCTGATTGTACAACTGTCCTATTATATAATAGTATCTTCCTTTCTCTGGATTTTTACTTGTGTAATGAGATGCAACTTTAAGATTTTGAACCGCTGTATCGGGTGCATTAAGATTTATAAATGCTTGCGCCATCATTGCTCTTGCATCTGCATACTCTTGATCCTTTAAACGCTCGTACTTCATTAAGCGTTTTAAATTCTTAATAGCCAGATCATCGTTCTCTAATCTAATATTTACCTTTTCTCTCCAAATACTAGCTTCGTTAAGCTTATCGCTTTGAGAGTACTTGTTTAAGATGTAATTAAATGATTCTAATGCCGGAATGTAGCGTTCATCAAAATAACGAGCTTTCCCTAATAGTAGAAAAGCTTCATCTATTTGCGGGTTACGCTCCTCATCTTTAATATCCATACTATGGCGTTGAATAGCTTTAGTAGCTTTCTCTTCCGCAATAAGAAAATTAGGATTGTTGTCTTCTGAATCCAGTTTTATTTCGCCGCTAACCTCTAAACGCTCTATTGGCAAGACTTCAAAATAGTCATCTTGATAGGTGTCGTTTAAGGTATTACGCCCTTCTTCAAAAGCAATGTTACCGTTATATAATGTGTTGTATTTAGTGTTTAGCGAATGCCAATTACGATTAATAAAAGCATCTTTCTTGGTCGAACATGCATTAAAAAGCATACTCGCCAAAACACCGGATAAAATAAGTTTGTTTCTAAGATTCAAAATAGATGATCTACGTATGTATGTTTAACTTAAAAACAACCAGAATATTATACCGTTCATCGGTAAACCGCATATTTATTTTTGGGTATTTGTAACACTTATAAACTTATACCATCAAATTTTACCGACCGGGTAGTTTGTTCTCTACCAAAATCTTGAAGTATAATTCTATTTCTTGCACTTTATCTAGCGAATAACATATTCATCGGAATTTAACTTTCTTCGGATAAAATGATAGAAATGAAAAACCGACCATTGGGTTGGTTTTATACTTTTTATCGCATTTCTGATGAATTGTAGTTCGTCTGATTCTGCATATTCCAGAAATGGTTGATTTAACACTTACTTTTCGTTCTCAACTGTTTTCGAACAGACAAATCTGAATTTGATTTATTCTATAACTACCGTAGCACTTTCTGCTCCAAAGAATACTTCAAGCTCTTTTAATGTCTCGGTAGAAGTTTGGATATCTTTTACAACTTCACCTTTATTCAATACCACAATTCGTTCGCATACTTCGGTAACGTGAATTAAATCGTGACTAGAAACCAAAACGGTTACATCATTTTGTTCCGCTAGCTCTTTGATAATTTGCTTAAGACGAATTTGAGTAGTTGGGTCAAGATTAGCAAATGGCTCATCTAATATGACCACTTTAGGGTTCCCTATAAATGAAGCCACTATACCTGCCTTTTTTTGGTTTCCTTTAGACAAGTCTCTCAAATACTTTTTCTGACCTAAAATCTCTCCATGAAAGAAATCATCATACTGCGATAACAGAGCATCAACATCAGCTTTATTTTGTCCGCGCAAATCACCTATAAAATAGAAGTACTCTTCGGGTGTTAAATAACCGATCAAAAACGTTTCATCTATAAAGGAAGAAGTAAACGGTTTCCAATCTTCACTAGTATTTACTTGAACTTCATTATTTATAATATGACCAGTAGTAGGTTGTATTAGGTCGAGCAGCAAACTAAACAACGTTGTCTTACCTGCCCCGTTATTACCTACTAATCCAAAACTTTGCCCTGTAGGGATATTTAAAGATTCTATATTCAATACTTCCTGTGAACCGTATATTTTTGATAAATTTTCTATTGTAATCATAATCTTATTGTTCTAATGTTTTAAAATGAAATGTGATGCGATAAATGGATAAAGCTTAACTCGCCTTTTCTTTAAAGCCAGCGATCATTCCGTATTTCTTTTTCTTGTACTGCTCTGTGATGATTCCCATTAAATAATTCTTCATGGCAAAACCAATGATACCTAATACCGAAAGTACCCCAACTGCCACTTCTAAATTAAAGATGAAATAAAAGATGGAAAATATAATCATAGGCACTATTAAAACCGGAATCATTATTAGAAACTGTGTAGCACTTGTACCCTGCATATTGCCAAAAGTGCTTTGATCTAACTCAATTCTTTTTTTATTAAAAGAGCCGAAGTATAAAATGACAGGTATATTAACTCCAAGATTATAAAGCGCACAACCAAAATTAATAGCTAAAGCATCCCAACCAAAGTAAACATAGGGTATGGTCAATAGAAACATAAATACAACGCTAACGGTAATTAAGGAGACTTTAGAATCTAAATACTTACGCATGGGTATGTTTTGTGACATCATCATACTATAATAACTACTATCCCAAGCAGGTATAAATTGACCAAAATTACTTAAGAAAATTCCTGTCATTAGAATACCAACAATTGCTTTCATTGGCATCATACTACTATAGCCATCTTGAGTGTAAATAAATAACCCATAAAACACAAAAAGTATAGAAATATATACTTGAGATTTTGTTCTTTTATTTCGCCAAATCATTTTTAAATCAAGTTGCAAGAAAGAACCCATTTCTCCAAAACGCTTTGTCCACGCCAAATCTGAAGTATGTGCCTCTACCGACTTTGGTTTTAAGGTCGCATCCAAATAAATTTTATTTCTCAGATATTGATAATTAACATAGTATATGAATACTGCCAAAGCAATAGGAACCAAAACGGTTACAGGATATGCATATAATGCATGAAAAACAGGAGCAAAAAACTCTTTTACAGAAAATACTCCGAAATAATCCAAAGCATAGCCCACAACAAGAATACTACCTATACCAATTAGTGCTTTCTCGTTTTTATTAATAAGTAGGTTTACGTAATTAATACAAAAAACTATTGCCATAACACCCACTATCCAGAGTAAAATATTTAATGCAGGATAACCATTAAACAATAACGCGATAGCAAAGGGTACTATGAAAAACAGCGTCATTAAATTGTAAATAGACGCCGCAGACCTACCTAATATGTAATGTGCAATTGTACTTTTCTTTACCGGAGTGGTCAAGAATGGTTTTATATCCATTACAGGTAGTTTTTGCATGAAATACCTAAGAAACAATTCTATTAAAATCCAGTATATAAAGTATTGGCTAATACTCCACATTGGGCTTTGATCCGGGAATATATCTTTTAAGATAAAGTATAGTACGCCACCCATTCCCATAAGGGTAAGTAGCATATATAGTCCGAAAAAGCCCATCAAGATTTTTATCCCAAGACCTTTACTAAAGTTAGAAGACCTAAAAAAGGATTTCCATTGTAATGAAGTAAATCGTTTAAACATTCGGTTGGTTTATTGTGTATAGAACATAAGTAAGAAAAATCTTGAATTTGTTACAAGACAAATCAAATATATATTTCTAAACTGCAAAAACCGAAAGAAGCATAATTATCTTTTCAAAGTAAAATGACCTGTAATTGTTTGATTATCAGAATACCAATATTTAAACCAGTAATCTGATTCGGGTAAAGAAATTCCGTTCATAGTTCCATCCCAACCTTTAGAAGTTGAACTCATCTGTTTTAAAAATTTACCGTATCTGTCATAAATAAACACTTGAGAATCAGGATACAGTTCGCCACCGATGATATTCCAATATTCGTTATTTCCATCTCCATTAGGAGTGAAAAATCGCTGATAACCAATTGCAATTACATCTTCCGTTATAACCCTGCACTCCAATAAATCTCTAACAAACACTGTATGTTCTCCAGGAAAGACCACAAATTCATTACTAGCTTGATACTTTTCACCATCTACTGAATATTCAAAAGGTCCCGTTCCTGTCGCGTTAATTGTAATATCTATTTGGTCTGAAAATCCGTTAATCTCAACTTCCATAGTTTCTGGTGCACCAGATGATAACACTTCAAATGATTGGGAATTTTCACAACGTACCCCGTTTGTAGTTTGGCTTACGGTTAATTGATATGCACCTAAATCAGACACATTAAAATTTCTGATAGTACTTAGTTCTACACCATCAAAATTTTGCCAAGACCACGATTCAAAATCACCTCCATCAATAACTAAAGCAGGACTATCTGGACAAATAACATAACGTTCTTCTAAGTTTATCTGTGGTAAAGAATTGATAATAATTTCAAAGGATGTCGTGGCGTAGCAATTATCTAGATTGGTAGGCTGAACCCTAGCGTAAATAGTTTCTTGATTCAATACATTAGTAAATGCCGATGAATCTAAAGTATTTGTATTGTTTTCAGCATCAGCTTGAGAAGTGAAATACGTTACCTTGAAATCGTTGACAGATTGATTGCCTAAAATCTCTACATCTTTTTGGGTCAAATCTATGGTTTGAATACCTGTTCCGTTATCATCACATAGAATTATTGGTGTTGGTACTTGTGCAAACGGTGTGTTATATACTTCAATTTCAAAACTATTTGTCACAATACACGTTATGTTACTATTATTTTCAATACTGTAAAATATAGATTGAGGATTTGAGGTGTTTTGATACAAACCATTAATTTCATTTTGAGCCAAATTAGCATCTGCTAAATTCTCATAATAATGCACCGTAAAATCAGCTACATTTTGATTTCCTAATATTTCTGCATTCTTTTCGGTAAGGTCGAAAACAGCAACACCATTGTTATCATTGTCACACACATTCCAATCTGTGACTGACGGAGTATTTGGAGCATCAAAAACTTGCAATTCAAAATTGGTAATTGCATAACAACTAGCATCAGTAGCATTTTGCACTCTAACGAATATAGTTTGATTATAATTAATGGTATTTGTAAAGCTATCGGATAATGAATCTGTACCATTTTCAGCATCTACCATGGTGGTATGGTATGTTACTAGTAAACTAGTTGAACTTTGTGTTCCAATGATTTCCGCTTCCGTATCGCTTAACAAAAATGTTGCGAAACCATCATTATTATCATCACAGACCTCTAAATTATTTGGGGTATTTGCAATAACACCGGGGCTGATCTCTATAGTAAAACTATCAATTTTATAACAATCGGTATGTGTGCTGTTTTGCAAGCGAACAAATATTTCTTCAACAGCTAACGTATTGGTATAGTTGAAAGGCAAGGGGTTAATGCTAGCATCGGCATCTGCTTGAGAGGCAAAATAACTTACATCAAAAACAGTTTCATCTTGACCATTATAAATTTCAGCATTCATTTCAGTTAAATCAAATGTATAAAATCCGTCAAGGTCATCGTCACAAATAGTCCAATCGTTTATAGTTTCTAATATTGGTTCTTGCTGGGCAATGACATTAAACTGGGTTGTATCATAACAAACTGTATTATTTCTATTGGAAACTCGTGCATAAACTGCCGTACTCCCTAGCGGAAAGTCATAACCCAATGCCAACGGATTACTATTTGCATCTGCATCAGTTTGTGATGAAAAATAGGTGACATCAAAATTAGTCGGGTTTTGAGTTTCTAAAATTGAAACATCCAAAGTAGATAAATCTAAAGTATAGATATTTTGTTCAATGCAACTTTCTATATCATTTATTGTTGAAGCTAAGGGAGTTTCGAAAATGGTAATATCCTTAGTTTCTGTTTGGGTCTCCGTTAAAGTTGTTACGGTAACTGACACTGTGTAATCTCCAGCGGTTGCATAGATATGACTAGGATTTTCTAAAGTAGAGGTATTACCGTCACCAAACTCCCATGTAGTGGAAACTGGATTGGCACTGATAGCACTTTCAAAGGTTGTAGGGCTACCTTCACAAAAGCCTTCTGCTTCAATATCAACCTGAAAATAACTACTAATAAATGGTGGTAAACCGTTTACACTTAATCTACCACCTAAATCAACTGCATTATAATTTAGGTTACAGGCTAAACCCTGCAAATTTGGGTTTTCGAGTACACTAAGCGTTGGTTTTAAATAGTCTGCTATATAGATTTTACCGTCTATACCCAACTGAATTGCATGTCCGCCATTATCTTCGGTATCAATTGAAATCCTAGACGCCTTAATATCAGCAGCTGCTGTATCATACTGAAGTAAATCCCATTCACTTCTATTTGCAACGTATAGAAATCTACTGTTAGGGGAAAATTCTACACCGTAAAATAGCTTATACGCTTCGCTAAGGTCAAAGAGGTTTAGCGCATTACTTAGTACGCCAGTGGCTGAGTCAAAGTCTAACAGTTCTGTAGTAAGACCCATATGCGCAACTGCCACTTTTGTTCCATCGGGAGATGCTTTGATATAACCTGGCGCATGAAACCTAGATTCGAAAAAATAGGTGCTTAAATTAATACCTACGTTAGATATTACCGGGTTGATATCTACACCCACTGGAGATACCCTGTAAGCAAAAAAAGCATCCGTATAAGCATCGTGTGTCAATACCCAAATATCGGTGCCATTAGCATGACTTACAGCCGTAAGTTTTTCTGTAGCAGGGGTTACCAATTGTATGTTCTTTTGAATTATATCTCCAAAACCACCTGCCAAAGAAATATCTACCAAAGAATAGTTTATACCATTCTCACCTTTTAATTGATCCGCCGTAAAAATATAGAACTGTGTTGCAATACCAGGATGCGGAACAATAATTGCAGATTGTGCCGCAGAAGGATCCCCAAATAATCCCATTCCGTTGGGCATAGGTATGTGGTTGCGGTTCCAAACGGTTATACCATCAGTATAAAATAATAAAGCACCATTAAAATCTGAAATGACTGCACAGCCTTCATGTGTATTTATCTGCCCATCTAATAACGCCACAGGTGCACCACTATTAAAATCAAGCCCCGCATTTTCGCCAAAATACCAAATAGCGGCTTCTTTTTGGGCGTGTAAGGTATAAGTTGATATAAATAAGATGAAAATAGAAAATAACTTTTTCAAGTATAAGTAGGTTATTTGATTTAAAGCTAATGTAACGATTACAACACATAACGTAAGTAAAATACTTCATAGTGTTGAAAACCTCGATAAGCTGCTTTTAAATTTTGCTTGGTTAACTCCCTATTTAATTAATCCTGATCTCTTGTTAATCAAAAAATCTCTCTCTAGCGAATTCGTAGTTTCAGCCAATGCTTTATCCAAAAAAGAAATCGACAAATCTTTCTCACCTATTTTCATATAATATTCTGCATAACAACCATAATACAGATACCCTCTTTGACCTAAATCGGTCACTTCAATGCTTTTTAATAACTGTAGTGTTTTCTCAAAATCATTCAATTGCAACTGTACAATAGCTTGATTAAGTAACGTAAATATTGTTGGCTGAAAGGCATACAGTTGCTCATACCAATTAGAGATATTTCCCCAGTTGGTGTCTGCAAATGTTTTGGCATTTAAATGTTCTGATGCAATTGCCGCTTCGTAATGATAAACAGACGTGTCGTCATATTCTACAGCTTTATTCATAGCACTATTTCCCATTCTTACCAATGGAAAATACCATTTGGTACGGTCTTGATTTTTTAAACTAACTATTTGGTTGTCAATACTAATCTTACTTTCCAAACGAGACATATGAAAACATAGCAATGCAAAAAGAGCATACAAACTTCCTGTTCTAAATTGCTCTTTTTTCAATAGAAGTTGACAAAGCCTAATGGCTTCGCCACACAAATCTTCCTTTACTAATTTATCTGTATTGGTAGAATGAAACCCTTCATTGAATGTCAAATAGATAACTTCCATAACTCTTACCATTCTTTCATGAATAGCTTCGGGAGGCGGGTATTTAAATTGAATATTATTCTCTCGAATAGATTTTTTTGCACGGGTTAATCGCTTGACTATTGTTTCTTCTTTAGTCAATAATGCGGCAGCGATTTCCTTAGTACTAAATCCTGAAATGGTTTTTAAAGCAAAAGCAATTTGCTCGTTCGGGTGTAGACTTGGGTGGCTGGCAACGAAAATCATTCGTAACTGACTATCTGCAACCTCGTGGTCTAAAAATAATTCGTCTATCTGTAACGATGATGCCCCTGTAGTAATCGTAAAATTCCTATTCTTTTCGGCTTGTATACTTCGTAGAATATCTATGGTTCTATTTTTGGCTACCCTGTTCAACCATGCTTCAGGATTATCGGGAATCTTTGTCCTCCATTGAGAAGTTGCTTTTATAAACGTATCCTGCACCGCATCTTCAATAGTTTCGATGTAAGAGAGTCCAAAAAAGCGGGTTAAAATAGCGACCATCTTTCCGTAATGATGTCTAAAAAGATGGTCTACTACTTTATGTTCCATATATCTTATTGTTCAAAAACCATTACTTCCCTGATTTCAACAGTTCCGTCTAAATCATAATCTGGATAATCTTCGGCAATCTTAACCACTGCGTCAGCATTTTCCGCCTGTACAATATAAAAACCACCGATCAATTCTTTTCCTTCTATTAAAGGAGCATCGGTTACGGTACGTTTAGGTCCAGAAACTCTTTTTACACTCGGTACTAAAGCTTCACCTCCCTTAACAATTCCTTGCTTTTGCATTTTTTCGTTCCAAGCGAACCACTTACCCATTCGTGTTTGTAATTCTTCTGGAGATAAACCTAATTCTTGGTAATCTGCACCGATGAAAATCATCATAAAATCTTTCATAATTAAACTGTTTTAATTTTACATAGAACTCGCTCTAAGTTCTCATTGTTAACCCCATGACGTTACCAAAATCAAATTAGGGACATTTTTTAGAACTTTTTTTTTCTAAAAAGAAAAATTAAGGATTATTTACCTGAAACAATCATTGAAAAACTTAGAGATTTAGATTTTTTGACAAATGTCATTCTATATCGTAAAAGCAATGCTTAATTTTGTAATTCGAATTAAAGAAACGAACATATGTCGCATTTTCACCCACTAACGGTAAAACATATTAAGAAATTAACGCCAACTTCTGTTGCCGTTACATTTTCAATTCCGAAAGAATTGGCACAAACTTTCACTTTTACGGCAGGTCAGTACATCACCATAAAAAAAGAAATAAAAGGTAAAGAACTTAGAAGAGCATATTCTATTAGTTCATCTACCGAAAAAGATGGTATTACCATTGGAATTAAAAAAGTAGATAATGGCGGATTCTCTAATTACGCGAACTCACAATTAAAAGTTGGTGATACGTTAGAAGTTATGGAGCCAGAAGGTCGTTTCGTTTTTAAAACAACGAAAGATGTCCAGAACATAGCGGCTTTCGCTGCAGGTAGTGGTATTACTCCTATAATGAGCATTGTAAAATCTGTTTTGGACAATAATTCTAAAAACAAATTTGTTTTGGTTTACGGTAACAAATCGTACGAAGAAACCATGTTTTACACTGATTTAGTAAAACTGGAGCTAGAATATGCCAATCGGTTTTTTGTATACTTCACTAACAGTCAAACTCGTGAAGACAAGGCTTTGTTTGGTAGAATTGATACCTCAACTGTTAATTATGCTTTATTGAACAAGCATAAGAATGTTGATTTTGACGGATACTATTTATGTGGCCCAGAAGAAATGATTCGCTTAGTACAGGATACTTTGTTAGAAAATGATGTGGAAAAGGATAAAATTCATTTTGAGCTTTTTACCCCAACAGAAATAAAAGAAGAATTACCGGTACAAGCAGACGGCCAAACTTCTATTACCGTACTTGTAGATGATGAGGAATTTCAGTTTACTATGGATAAGAAAACAGTAATTCTTGATGCTGTTTTAAAAGAAAATATTGATGCTCCATATTCTTGCCAAGGCGGAGTTTGCAGTAGCTGTATTGCCAAAGTAACTGAAGGAAAAGCAGAAATGGTGATGAACCAAATTCTAACAGACAAAGAAATAGCAGACGGATTTATTCTTACCTGCCAAGCACACGCTACTACACCTACTATTAAGGTAGATTATGATGATGTTTAGTAGATAGCCGAATTCAATTCAATAATAACGTCTTTGCGATGTACGAAACAATCTGACAGATAGGAAACAACTATTCAACAGATGACTTTACTACGTTCGCAAAGACGTTTTTTCTACCCCCTATTTACACTTTTAAAAGCCAAAATATATTTGATTGAGTTATTCTTGCTGGGACGTTAAAATATCTTTGATAGTATTTTCAACTCTCACTAGCTATGTCTATAGAAATCATTGGTGTATTCATAATAATCGTAGCAGTAATTATCTTGTTTGCTTTTGAGATTTTTCCGATGGACAAAATATCCTTCTGCATTATTGCCGCTCTATTACTTACAGGGTTGGTTTCTCCAGAGGAAGCCGTCAGTGGATTCTCTAACAAAGCGGTCATTACGATATTATGTTTGATGATTTTAGCAATTGGATTAGAAGAGAACGGAGCAATATCATATCTCGCCAAAGGATTAAAAATTTTAAAAAACTGGCCGGTAGTTTTAGCAATGGTTGCCATTATGCTAATTGCGGGCAGCATTTCTGCTTTTGTAAGTTCAACAGCTGTAGTCATTGTATTTATAAAGATTGTTGCAGAATTACGGGAAAAGTATCAATTACCTCCTGGCAAGCTTTTGTTACCTATTTCTTTTGCAAGTATTTTAGGTGGTAGCTGTACTTTAATGGGGACCTCAACTAACTTATTGGTCAGTAATATTGCAGCCAGATACACAGGCGAGAAACTTGGATTTTTTGAATTCTCATTGTTTGGCATCACCTTTTTGGGTATTTCAATGGGTATTATTGCAATCTTTTATCGCTTTTTACCAAAAGACACTGGTGAACTTTCAGATAATTATGACCTAGACCGCTACCTATTAACCCTGACCATAGAATCCAATTCCCCTTTGGTAGAAAAACCCATAGGTGAAAGTTTTATGTTTAAAGAAGTGGACATTACCGTTTTGCGTTTAACACGGAATGGGTACGACCAAAATTTGTTAAATCATGATTTACTCATTAAGCCAAACGATGTTATTCTTTTACACTGTAGTTTAGAGAATCTTCAAAAAATGCGAGGCGAAGGTTATTTTGATATTGATTTAGAAGAAAAAGACCATTTCAAATCCACCAAAAACACCCAGATTAAAAAGGTAAGCGATTCAAATAAAAAAGCTGAAGAAAATACCGAGACAAAAGACGAAAATTTATTGTTAGAGTTATTGTTATTGCCTGGGTCTAAATTTCTTGGCAGAAACTTATCTGAATTAAAAACCATGTTAATCCCTAGGGCAATCCCCTTAGCGGTCAATAAAAGAAAAAAACTTAGAATTCTTCAAAATCGCTTACACCAGAATAACCATGAATTCACTAAACTTCATGTTGGTGACCGACTATTGATCCAAACCAAACACGAGTATGTTTCAAATTTTGAAAACAGTAATAACTTAGCAGTGCTAAACCAATATGAGGGTCGTACACCTGCTACGCCATTCAAAAGAAATTTATCCATCTTAATTCTAATTGCTACCATAACCATGGCAGCAACTGGAGTGTTTGAAGTAATGACAAGTGTAATTACAGGAACGCTAGCCATGCTACTTTTTAAATGTGTGGAACTAAACCGTATTTATGAAAAGATAAACTGGCAAATAATATTCTTATTGGCAGGGATGATACCGTTAGGTATTGCCATGAGTAACGCAAAAGCAGATACGTGGATTACCGAGGAATTATTAGCGTTAATGGCAGGACAACAACCGATATTTATTATTGGCTTATTGTTTTTGACCACAATGGTTTTAAGCAGTGTAGTTTCTAATAACGCCACCGCCATAATTATGGCCCCTATAGGTATTTCATTAGCCAGCGGTCTAAGCTTAGGTCCAAAACCCTTTATACTATGTGTAATGTTCGCTGCAAACTTTAGCTTTTTCACCCCATTAGGCTACCAAACAAACGCACTAATTTACAGTATGGGAATATATAAATTTAAACACTTTTTAGTAATAGGAGGAGTAATTTCTTTAGTGCTATGGATTGTTGGCACCTTATTATTAAGTGCCATGCTTTAGGCAATAAAATTATTCAGGAAAAATTGCCTTAAATTTATTTACTGCAGTTTCATAACCTATTGCATATGCTTTCTCAATTCCTCTTCTATCTAGTAAACCGATATGTTCTAATTCTTGTGATTCAATAATTAGGTGACAACTATTAATTTTTTGCCGATTGATGGCGTAAATCATTAGTCCGGTTACACGACCCGTTAATTGAAAAGAATTATTCAGGTGTTTTTTCTCTAATTTAGAAACGACTGAAACGTTGCTACCTATAACATATTCTACTTTTGATAATACTGGTTCAGAAGGGAAGTTGTTCATAATTCCTCCATCAGCATATAATTCACCTTTATACTCTACGGGACTAAAAACGGGTGGTAATGCTGCAGAAGCCAATAAAGGTTTAATCAATTCCCCTTCATTTATAAAGAGTTCTTCGCCTTTCTGTAGGTTAGTGGCTACCACATGAAGTTCACTGTTTAAAGCTTCAAAACTATCTTCTGGAAAATATTGTTTAAAAGAATTTATATAGCTTTCACTATTTAATAGTCCGGGTTTTGCTACTGCAAAGTAATTGTATTTGAACAGTGGAGTTTCCTTAAAGAATCGCAACATATCAACAACAGGTTTATCTGCTGCGTACAAAGCGCCTACTAAAGCGCCAATACTACTTCCGGATACAACATTGGCCTCTAAACCAAACTCTTGCATTGCCTTAATAACACCTATATGTGCCATACCTCGAATACCTCCACCGGAAAGCACCAAACCTATGGACTTAGAACCTATTTGCATCTATCTAGAATTAATTCAAAAAAAATGCCGAACGAATACTATTATCCGCTCGGCATAAAATTAATCATTAATGCGGACTATGAATCTAATCCGAAGGCATAATAATATTTACTTCCATCTTCATAAATACCTTCTATCATAACTCCACCTTTCTTGCCTTCTAACGCAGATGCTACATCATCAACATCCTTTACACGTTTACCATCAATATGAGTGATGATAAACCCTTCACGCATTTGAGTTTCTTGCTTGATCTTTCCAGGATATAATTTAGTAACCTGAACAGCACCGTCTAAACCAAACTTCTTACCTAGCTCTTTATTGACATTTTCAAAATCGGCTCCAAGAAGGTTAAATACTTCTTTCTCTTCCTTTTTGATAATGTTTGTGCCGCCTTGAGAATTATGAAGCTCTACTTCTAACTCTTTCTCTTTACCGTTTCTATTTACAACTATAGCCACTTTATCACCTGGTCGTTTACCGGCAATAATTTCTTGAAGTCTTGGTGAGGTAGCAGTTTCTTTACCATTTACACTAATAATAATATCTCCAGATTCGATACCGGCCAAATCTGCACCACTATCTTCACCTACTTGCTCTACCCACACACCTTTGGTAAAATCAACAGCTTTCTCTTTAGCCAAATTGCTATCCATAGTTCTAATGGTTACCCCTAACATACCACGTTGTACATTACCATATTTTAAAAGGTCTTCAACCACTTTGGTAACAATATTACTAGGCACTGCAAATCCGTATCCAGTATAAGTACCGGTTGTACTAGCAATAGCCGTATTTATTCCAACCAAATTCCCGTCAAGATTTACTAGAGCACCACCGCTATTACCAGGGTTAATAGCTGCATCTGTCTGTATAAAGCTTTCTACGGCAAACTTATCTGCGTTAATTTGAATATTTCTTGCTTTTGCACTAACAATACCTGCAGTAACTGTAGAATTCAACCCTAGCGGATTACCAACAGCCAACACCCATTCCCCTACTTCAACGTCATCAGAATTTACTAATGACATTGTTTTTAAATTGTCAGCTTTAATTTGTAAAAGTGCTAAGTCTGTAGTTGGGTCCGTACCAATTACGGTAGCCTTGTACGATTGATTATTATATAAAGTAACCTCAACTTCATCTGCATTATCAATTACATGATTATTGGTTACGATATAACCTTTGTCATTTATGATAACGCCAGATCCCGTACCAACTCTAGGTTGCGAACGCGTACCTTCTGGAGATTGTCCTTTAAACATATCACCAAAAAACTCTTTAAAAGGATCTGGCAATTCTCGTGCCCCTTTGTTTTGATAAGATGCCCCTGTTTGGGTAGATTTAATATGCACCACAGCATCTAAAACCTTCTTTGAAGTATCGGTGAAATCTAATGGTTTAATGTTTCCTTCGTTATCCTTAGTATATAAGGCGTGTGCTCCAGGAACAGATTCAACCACTGTTACACCATTGTTTTCCTTTTCATTTTGTTTGTTCAATTGTATTACCCCCAAACTAACTGCAAGGGCAATAATCGCTGAGAAGAAGTAAACCTTCCAAGCGCTTTTGGTATTTGTATCTGATTTCATATATAATTAATTTTTAAAATTCTTCTGATGAACTAGTTTCAATAGCTATGCCATGCCTAAGCTTGTAAATGCTAAAAAAAAATTAAAACTTACTGAAATTTTAAGGATATTTTTAGACTAACCAGTCTGTAACCTAAAAATTGGCTTGAAAAATAGTTCAACAAGGTGCTGTTTATCTTATTTAAGTTCATCTTTATAGTTGATTGTATAAGGTAATTGGTCAAACTAGTTATGTAAAACCGACCACACGGTCTGAAACTGACATTTTGACTTAAAGTAAGATATTTTGCATGTTTTAATCATACAAATTATATATACTTAGAAAACCTTTGCTTTATTTTTACGTAAGTTTAACAACAAGAAAGAAAATTTAATTGAATTCACTGGGTACTACTGCAATTTTGGTATTTGCCAATTCCGCCAAAGAAGACTTGGCGAATAAGTCAATTCCTAAAGGTGAACAATTATTTGATGTACTTACTCAGACGACTCTTAAAAAAGCAAAAAACACAGGTCTACCTGTTTTTCACTTTTCAGACAAAGATCAAGTCGGTGCTACTTTTGGCGAACGTTTCACAAATGCCATTGCTACTGTTTTTGATAAAGGATTTTCAAATTTAATTACCATTGGTAATGATACTCCTCATTTAAAAACACAACATCTTAAACACACCGCCAAGCAATTAGCTTTAGGTAAGACAGTAATAGGTCCTTCTATTGATGGTGGTTTCTATTTATTGGGTTTACAAAAATCTAATTTTAATGTTGCTGGTTTTCAAAAACTTCCATGGCAACGTTTTAGTCTTTACCATCAAATATCAAAATGGCTACTAAAAGAGTCATCTGAATTAATTAAACTACCCGTTTTACAGGATTTGGACAATGAAAAGGATTTACAATCCTTATTGTCATTTTCTAGAAGTCTATCGTCAACCTTGCTTTTGTTGATAATAGGGTTATTAAAAATAAAAAGAAGTTTATACTTCACTATCCTGAACATCTCAAATCTGTTTCCTGACAGATTCATGTACAATAAAGGCTCTCCTGAAGTTTCATTTATCTAAATCCCCCTTTGCCCAATAGTTGGGTAAATGTAAACTCAGTTCAAAAGCTTTTTATGAAACACTTATTATTGGTGTTGACCCTGTTAATGATAAACATGGTTAATGCTCAAGAAACAATTACAGGACTTGTAACCGATACCGATGGAAATTCTGTACCGTATGTAAACATTATATTGTCTGGCACCTTAACCGGTTCGACGACCAATGAAGACGGAATGTATTCATTAGAAGTTCCCAACCTCTCGGGAGCAATTGAATTTTCAGTTTTAGGTTATGAGTCGCAGTTAATTCCTATTAATAATCGCCGTACTATTAATGTAAACCTTGACGATTCTTCTGAAGTTTTAGATGAAGTAGTATTGACCGCATTAGGGCTTAAGCGAGAAACAAAAGAACTAGGCTACGTTGTGCAAAGTTTAGATGCAAAAGGAGTTACTGAAGTAAAATCTGTAAATTTCTTGGATAACCTTTCGGGAAAATTAGCGGGTGTAACTATTAACCAAGGCGCAACTGGCGTTGGTTCTTCCTCAAAAATCACTATTCGTGGTGAAGCCTCTTTTTCCAATAACAATCCGTTGTTTATTGTAGATGGTGTTCCCATTAATAATAACTCGGTTTTTAATTTCACCAGTGAAGCTGCTGCCGGATTTCAAGAAATCGATTTTGGAAATGGCGCTATGGATGTGAATCCTGATGATATTGCAGAAGTGTCCGTTTTAAAAGGACCTAGTGCTGCTGCACTTTACGGCACAAGAGCATCTAATGGTGTTATTATTATTGAAACCAAAAGTGGTAAGGACACTAAAGGATTAGGAGTAAGTTACAACACCAGCTTTTTTGTGGATTCCGCTTTTCAATTACCAGATTTTCAAAATGAATACGGACAAGGTAATTCTGGAGAATTTGCTTTTGTTGACGGATTAGGCGGTGGTACCAATGACTTGATCACCTACAGCTGGGGACCACGTTTAGATGTTGGTAACTTAGTTCCGCAATACGATAGTCCGGTTACGTTGGCAGATGGCACTGTTGTTCGCGGTGGCGATACTGCTCTTTATAATGGAAATACGATTACACCAACGGAGTTTAAATCGAATCCTGAAAACTTGAAGAACTTCTATGAAACCGGAACAACTTTAATAAACAACATTGCCATTTCATCTGGTTTTGACAAAGGCAACTATCGTCTCTCTTTTACAGATTTACGAAGTGAATCAATTATTCCTGGGGTTAATCTAGATAGACAAACCATTAGTACGCGATTAAGTTTTCAACCTATAGATAAACTCCGTATTAATTCATCAATTAGTTATATTAATTCGAGTAGTGACAACAGACCTTCAAATGGTTACGGCTCTGAAAACGCAAATTATTCTTTGGTAGCATGGGGACCTCGTTCCTTAAACATTGAAAATTTAAAAAACTATTGGCAACCTGGTTTAGAAGGCATACAACAATATTCTTATAACTATACCTTTTTTGATAATCCTTATTTTATTCTTAATGAAAACACCAATTCTTTCAATAGAGATCGTGTTTTCGGAAACATCTCAGCCAGCTATGATATCACAGAGCACATAACGGCATCTATACGAACAGGAATGGATTACTCCAGTGAATTACGCCAATTAAAAAGGGCCTATAGTTCTAATCGTTTCTCTAATGGTGCTTATGCCGAGCATGATGTTTTTTATAGAGAAGTAAATACCGATTTTCTATTAAATTATTCAAATCAATTCAATGACTTTAAAATTGATGTATCCCTTGGTGGAAATCGATTAAATCAAAAAGCATTCACCTCACAAGCACAAACCACAAGTTTGGCACAACCGGGTATTTTTAGATTATCGAATGCCGCTTCACCAATTGAAGTATTCGAATTTGAATCAAATAAAAGAATAAACAGTTTTTACGGTTTAGCAAAATTCGGATACAAAGATTTCCTTTTTTTGGATATTACAGGAAGAAACGATTGGTCTAGTGCATTGGCAACTCCGTTTTCAGTAGATAATACCTCATTCTTTTACCCATCGGTATCTAGTAGTTTTATTCTATCAGAAGTAGTTGATCTACCTAAAACAATTTCATTTGCAAAATTACGGGCAAGTTGGGCACAGGTAGGTAACGATACAAATCCATATCAAACTACAGGGGCATTTGTTGCCCAAACACCTTTCAGTAGTCAGCCAACGTTTAGTAATTCAAATACTATCGCAAACGCGAATCTTAAACCAGAATTGACATCCTCTTTTGAAGTAGGTGCAGATGTAAGATTGTTCGGTGATCAGGTTCGTTTTGATATCTCGTACTATAACGCATTAACAAAAGACCAGATTATCTCATTGCCTATTGGTATCTCATCAGGGTATACCCAACAAGTAGTCAATGGTGGAGAGGTACGATCAAAAGGTGTAGAGATTATTCTAGGCATTTCCCCTGTAATCAGTCAAAATCTGAAATGGAATAGTACTTTAAATTTTAGCACGAACAAGTCTACTGTTGAAAGCTTACCACAAGATGAAGGTAGATTAACACTGGCTTATTCAAGAATATATGACAGTCAAAACCAAACGGTATTTTTACAGGCAGAAAAAGGTGGACGTGTTGGTGATTTATATGGCACAGGATATTTAAAGAATGAAAACGACGATTTTATCCTTACGGACGAGGGCAGATATATTCCAGATAATGAACTACAAAAATTAGGGAATTACAATCCAGCTTTTATGTTGGGTTTCAATAACCAGTTCAATTATAAAAACTGGAATTTAGGTTTCTTATTTGATTGGCGACAAGGCGGTATTATCGTTTCCAGAACAAGGGCCTTAGGTAATGTTGGTGGTCAGTTGGCAGAAACAGCTTTTAGACCAGAAGAAGGAATTGTGCCCGAAGGCGTTGTAAATACAGGCACTACTGACAATCCGGTTTATGCACAAAATACAGTGGCAGTTTCAGCAGAAAGTTACTACCGACAATTTTATGACCGAAACCATGAGGAAAACAACACTTATGATGCGTCCTTTTTAAAGCTTAGACAATTATCTGTTGGTTACACTTTTGATAATCTTAGTGTATTTAACCAAGATGCAACGTTGAGCTTGTCTTTAATAGGCAAGAACTTATTTGCCATTACAGAGAATCCGCATTTTGACCCAGAACAATTAGCAGTACAGGGACAAGGGTTTATTAGCGGTGTAGAAGATATGTCTTATGCTACAACAAGAAGTATAGGTTTTAAAGCAGGATTTAATTTTTAAGAAAAAGAAGATGAAATATATATATACCGTTCTAGTCTTAATGTTGGTCATTAGCTGTACAAAAGACTTTAAGGAAATTAATACGAATACAAACGCGCCTGTAACAGTGCAACCTAGTTTATTACTTAGGCAAGTAATCTATGATTATGGAGAACAAATGTCTTATGAAGGCTTTACTGCCGGTAATTTACTAGGGCAATATAGCACAGCTCTTGATTTCAACTTATTTGATAGACATGATTTAAAATCACCACAATTGGGAGGCAATCCTTGGCCTATATTCTATCAAAATCTAAGAGACAATGAAATCATACTGAATTTATCTCAAAAAAATACTGCCTTTGCGGTCTATGAAGGTCCTGCAAGAATAATGAAAGCTTACATGGCAGCAGGATTAACAGATTTATTTGGAGATGTTCCTTATTCTGAAGCATTCAAAGGTGATACAGAAACCGTTACTCCGATCTATGATTCTCAAGAATCGATTTACATGGATGAAGATGGTGTTTTTGATAATCTTGACAAAGGTATCGCTGCTTTAGAAAACTATACCGGTACAATTGCACTAGAAGGTGATATTCTGTTTAATGGAGGTTTAGACGGATGGATTCGTTTTGCAAATTCGCTAAAGATTAAATATCTAATGCGAGTTTCGGGCAAAATAGATGTTGCCCCCCAATTACAAACCATAGCTGCCGAAGGTAATTTCATTGATGATAATAGCGAAAATGCTATTTTCAATTTTACCGATGGAGAACCAAATAATTTTAGATTGGCCAGACTAAGAATAGGCGATTTCAACAACTACGTTCTTTCTGAAACTATGAACGAAATATTGACCGGCTTAAACGACCCACGTATTGATCGCCTTTACCGCCCATTTGCAAATAGTACAGATAACGGATATAATGGACTTTTAAATGGAATAGACGCATCTGCGGGAGTTTCTTTAGCTGATTATTCTTTGTTAGGAACAATTTTTAGAGAGAATACAGGGTTGTTAGACGCCAATTTTATGACAAGCATGGAAACACATTTCCTGTTAGCTGAAGCTGCTCAAAAAGGTCTTATAACAGCTGATACAGAAACGTTGTACAACATGGGAGTAACTCAAGCTTTTGATTATTGGCAAGTAGAAATACCTATGGATTATTTAACAGTTGATGCCGCATTGGACAATGGTAACGCATTAGAAAATATCATCACTCAGAAATGGATTGCCAATACCATAAACGGCTATGAAGGTTGGGTAGAATATAGAAGAACCGGTTTCCCTCAATTGAAAACGATATCGGCTAGTTTAAATAATGATTTAATTCCAATTCGCATGCCTTATCCTTCTGAAGAAGAAGCTTTAAATAGTGTCAATTATACCAATGCTTCAAACAATACGGAAGGCAATAGTATAAATGTACCTGTTTGGTGGGATGAGTAAAAATTAAGGGTTAAGAAAAAATAGAACAATTATGACTGAAGTGAAAATTTGGCAATGGGGATTAATAATAGCATCAAGTTTGGTGTTGTTTTTCCTTTCTCCATGGGCAAAAGACACAAATCAGTTTTTTAAGGCAGTCCAGAAAAAAAAGGCACCCAATACATTTATGTTGATGGGTAGCTTAATCATCTCTTGGATTTTTGCAAAGAGTATTACTAATGCTGCAAATTTAGGATTGGATTTCGGTATTGTTGGTGGTGTGGCTTATGCTGGATATTATTTATCTTTTGCAGTTGCAGGTATCGTCATTTATAAAATGAGGCTACATGGTAAATACACCAGTATACATCATTTTCTATCGTCTAAATTTGGTAAAACAGCAGTTACAATCTTTTCTATACTAATAGCATTTCGGTTATTTAATGAAGTATGGAGTAACACCATGGTTATTGGCTCTTACTTTGGTGATATGGGAACAAGCGCCTATTATTGGTCAATTTTAGTGTTTACAGCTTTGACTCTGGCTTATGTTCTAAAAGGAGGTATGAGTAGTTCAATTTTTACCGATGTTGTCCAAATGGGGCTATTTTCTATACTTTTAGCGGTAATATTGTTCACAATTTTTGGAAAGGAAACAGATTTATCTGTTACAGAAGTTGCAAATACTGGTATTTGGTCATTTGAAACAGGTCTTAATTTACTGTTCGCAGCACTACTACAATCCTTCAGCTATCCCTTTCATGATCCGGTTTTGACGGATAGAGGATTTATCAGCAGTCCAAAAGTTACACTAAAGAGTTTTTTATGGGCTAGCGTATTGGGTGCTATTTGTATAATTCTATTTAGTATTATTGGTGTTTACGCGCAAACTCAAGGTATGCAGGGGCAGGCAGCCGTACAGGTTGGAAAAGCTTTTGGAACAATCATATTATTGGTTATAAATTTCATTATGATCACTTCCGCAGCCTCTACATTAGATTCCACATTCTCGTCTTTTTCTAAACTATTGGCTCTTGACTTAAACTTAGGAAACACTTTAAAATTCGGTCGTTGGTCAATGGTTGCTATTGCAGTGTTAGGTACAATTCCTGTTTTTTTAGATGCAGAAATATTGTCCGCCACCACTATTAGCGGAACTATGGTCATAGGTTTGACCCCTATTTTTATATTTTGGAAAGACAAAGCACCTAAAATCAGTTTTCACTTAAGTGTTTTTGTCGGATTGTTGTTTGGCTTCCTTTTAATTTTTAATTGGTTTCCAGAAAATATGATATTTACCACTGGTAAATACGCCAGTTTACTTTGGATTAATTTTTGGGGCATTATCTGTTGCCTATTCGTTTATATAATACCTACATGGATAAAAAAATAAAACATATTGGTGTAAAAGAAGGAAAGCTACTGCTTTTCGGAGGGGTTTATAGCAACCTACAAGCTTTAGAGAAATTAATTTCCATTGCTGAGGAGGCTGGTGTAAAACCAGAGAACTGTATAAGCACTGGTGACCTTACCGGTTACTGTGCACAACCAGAAGAAACTATTCAATTATTTCAAAAATGGGGCGCATTAAGCATTGCAGGTAATGTAGAACTACAACTAGCTAGTGACAGTGAAGATTGCGGCTGTGACTTTAAGGCTGGCGGTCGTTGTGATGATTTTTCAAAAATGTGGTTTCCGTATACGAAAGGGCATTTATCACAACAATCTTTAGATTGGATGACGCAAATACCGGAGTATATCAGTTTTGAATATGGAACAAAAAAAGTAACCGTTGTCCATGGAAATTATGGAAATACTTCTGAATTCGTGTTTAAGTCAAATGCCACCGAAAGTAAAGAACGCTGTTTTAATGAGACTAAAAGTGATATCATCATAGCAGGTCATTGCGGTCTACCATTTCATCAATCTATCAAAGATCAGCTATGGCTTAACCCTGGCGTAATTGGTATGCCAGCAAATGATGGCACAACTAGAGTTTGGTATATGCTTTTAGATGTTATTGATGGGGAAGTAACCTACACACATCGATCATTTGAATACGATGCCGAAGCAGCACAAAAATTAATGTACAAAAATCATTTACCTGAAGCCTATGGTGACACACTTACTTCTGGCATTTGGGATAACATGGAAATCCTCCCCGAAATAGAAAAAATGGGACAAGGAATTCCTATTCATTTTAACCAAGAACAAAAAGATTCGATTCAAACTAAAACACAAAAAAAGATGGCAAATACGTATTACGACCCAGCAGATTTAAGAAAATTTGGAAAAATTACCGAGTGGAGCGAAGAATTAGGAACTAAATTTTTCGATTATTATGGTAAGGTTTTCGAAGAAGGCGCACTAAGTGCTAGAGAAAAGTCTCTAATTGCACTAGCTGTATCTCATGTTGTTAAATGTCCGTACTGTATTGATGCCTATACCAAAGACGGATTACAAAAGGGAATAACAAAAGAAGAAATGATGGAGTCTGTACATGTTGGGGCTGCAATTGAAAGTGGTGCAACTTTAGTGCACAGTGTACAAATGATGAATAAGTATAATAAACTATCGATGTAATAGGGTTTAAAATTTTTCGAATCTGTTTTTAAAAACATCTCGAACTAAATTCAAAATCCAATCAAAAATAGAAATTGCTATCTATTAAAAAGAAATTAAAATAAGTTGAAAGGTCTATTCTACTGTTGATATTAATAATGAAAACAGCAGTTTACCATCAACTAACAATTTAAAAAAATGGCTACAAAATCATTAAAAGCGACAGGAAACGATTTAGCAGTTTCCAATAAGCAATTAGAAATATTAAACGGAGGAATTTTTGCTGATGGCGAGCTTCCTTATTTTAAAGATAAAATTGCCGAAATAGGACATTTTCCTTTACGACCTAAAAAGTTGGAAATCTTACAAATTAATGTGGGTTACATGTGTAATCAAGTTTGTGAACATTGTCATGTAGATGCTGGTCCCGACCGTAAAGAGATTATGACACGTGAGACCATGAAACAATGTCTGGAGGTCATTAAAAATACAGGAGCTCACACTTTAGATTTAACTGGTGGAGCACCAGAAATGAACCCGGATTTTGAGTGGTTTGTAGAAGAAGCTGCTAAAGCCGGAATTAAAGATTTTATTGTTCGTTCTAACCTAACTATTATTAGAGCAAACAAAAAATACTATCACTTACCAGATTTCTTTAAGAAACATAATGTTCATGTAATCTCCTCAATGCCACACTATACTCGTGGCAAAACGGATAAGCAAAGAGGGGACGGAGTTTTTGATAAATCTATAAAAGCATTACAGGAATTAAACGAAAGAGGATACGGTTTACCAGGTAGTGGACTTCGTTTAGATTTGGTTTATAATCCGTCTGGTGCATATTTACCAGGTGACCAAGTCGCTATGGAAAAGGACTTTAAAAAAGCTTTAAAGGAAGATTTTGATATTCAATTTCATAGTCTTTTTGCAATTACAAATTTACCTATTGCACGTTTCTTAGATTATTTGATAGCCTCAGAAAATTATGAGGACTATATGTATGCCCTAGTAGAAGCTTATAACCCTATGGCTGTAGAAAACGTAATGTGTACAAACACTATTTCCATTAGTTGGGACGGGTGGTTGTATGATTGCGATTTTAACCAAATGTTAGACTTAAAAGTAGCTAGCAAGGTAAAACACATTAAAGATTATAACGAAGACTTATTAAACGATAGAAATATTATTATTTCACAACATTGTTATGGGTGTACTGCTGGAGCTGGTAGTAGTTGCCAAGGTACGGTAGCTTAAAACAAAAAAGCCTTAAATATTTAACCGCTCGATGCTTTACATCGGGCGGTTTTTGTTTAAATACTTTTAAAATCTAATTAAATAAGGAAACCTTAACTGACCACTTGGTTTGTAAACGGGTTAAAAAAGAGTGTTACACAACTATATAATGTACGTTTATCGAAAAAAAATGCATCTAGTCTATAAATATTAAAGCTTATTAGAAATCGGAAGTTCTATATACAGACCATATGGTCGGATTTACCCAAAATCTCAATATTATGAACAAGAGCTTAAAGCGCATGGCAACTATGCAACGTATGCAAACCACAGGATTAGAGTTATTTTATGCAAAAGGTTATTATGACACTAGCATTGATGACATCTTAAAAAAACTACATCTTTCAAAAGGAGCATTTTATTATCATTTTGATTCTAAAGAAGACTTCTTTGTTCAAATCATTCAAAACTTACTTGCTCGTAAAATTTATAGCACATTAATAGAACCTATTGAAGGGCACGATAATCCACTAACCTTAATTACAAAATGTTTCGACGATGCTATGGAAACAGCCGTACATAATGAACTTGATTATGGTTGTATTCTTAGCAATTTCATAACTGAATTTAATGGCAAGAATGATATAATTATGCGTCACCTAAACGAAATTGTAACTGTTTGGGAAGTGAATTTGGTTACGGCATTACAAAAAGGAAAATTCAATGGGTATTTAGATCGTCATGTAGATTGCGAAGCCGCGGCTACTTTTTTAATGAGCTCTTATTTTGGTGTAAGAACTTTAATGACAAGTGCTGCACCAGCAGCTAAAAAGTATCGATTTATGTCTCAGTTGCGTCAATACTTTAAGAGTATAGAGTCAAAAGTTATATCTTAAACATTCGTATTTAAAACCTCTATTACTTTTGCAACAACTGTTTCAGGTTTAATAGATTCCATGACACTTTCATAACCCTCGGGATATTTATTCCCATAAATGGATGTAGGGATTTCTGGAAATTTATTTCTATCGGATAATAGAGCATTGTTTTTAGGTTGATTAAACGGGTAAAAACCGGCATAGGGATGAGTAATGCCCCAAATGGTTACGGTTGGCACTGCGTACATCGCCGCTAAATGAGCATTACCGCTATCCATTGCCAACATTAGTTTTAAGTTTGATATTAAACTAAGTTCGTCAGAAAATGATAATTGTCCTGCCGCGTTGTGGCAATTGCTATACTGCAGTTTCCAAGTATTAAGTACTTCTGCTTCCTTTTTTCCTCCTCCGAATAATATAATATTATACTTATCGGTATCGTTTAAGTTTTTTATTACTTTTTCCATTAAAGGCAACGGATACATTTTACCCTGAAACGCAGCAAATGGAGCAATTCCGATAAAAACCTTCTCATTTGTAACATTTAAACCTAATATCTTTTCGGTAATAGGTTTTGAAGATAAAGTCTTCATTTCATTGCTAGCAATTGAATACCCTAGCTTATTAAAGACATTTGCATAGCGTTCAAAAGTAGAAGTAAGTGGTTGTAATGAAACCCGGTTAGGGTTAATCAATTCCTTCTTTTCAGCCCTTCCTTTATCTATTTGTAAAACTGGAATAGATGAAAGTATGAAAAACTGTTTTAAGATGGTGCTACGCAATACATTGTGTAAATCTGCAACAACATCTATATTTAGTGCTTTCAATTCACGATACAGTCTCCAAAGCCCCTTAAAACCCTTATGTCTACCTTTTACATCAGCGATAAAAACAGAAACGTTTGGTATATCTGTAAATATTGGTGCAGTAAACGATTTAGTAAGAACAGTAATCTTAACCTTCGGATACTTTTTTACTAAACCTAAAATAACAGGAACGGTCATCGCAACATCACCCATTGCAGATAATCTTATCACCAGAATATGGACAGTATTATTTATTGCCACGAAGGATGGGGTTTAGTTCCTCATCATTATACATCTTCATTTGCTTATAAACCTTCATATACTTTGTGCCATTTTCAATATCACTAAGTAATTGATCAATAGCCAATGAAAGATCTTTTTTCTGTTCCAATAGAATATTCAACTTGGCTTGACATTTCTCTTTGTGCTCCATTGAGGCATCTACCCTTGTTGCTTCTTCTTTCATATGAAAAACCTTCAATGCCAAAATGGAAAGGCGATCAATAGCCCAAGCCGGACTTTCGGTATTAATAGTAGCTGACGGTTTTACCTCTACTGACTTATACTTATCTAGAAAATAACTATCGATAAATTCTACCAAATCTGTTCTATCTTGATTACTAGCATCAATCTTGCGTTTAAGAATTAACGCATCATTGGGATTGATATCAGGATTTCTAATGATATCCTCATAATGCCATTGCACAGTATCTATCCAATTCTTTCGGTATAACAAATGTTCTATATCATCTTTAGAATAAGGATTATCAAAACTTTGATACACATCATCTTTAACATGATATTTTTCAATACTGGTATTAAATATATTAAATGCGAGTTCGCTAAACATAGAGTCCTTTTTTACAAAGATAAAGTTTAAAGAGGAAACCTATAGTTTGGTAACAAAAACTATAATTGGTACAACAATACTAGAAATAAGTACTAGCTCAAGAAATTTAGGCTTTTTAATAGACTCGAGATAATTAACGATAAAAATTACAGAAGGGAAAAACGTAATCATAACTGCATTGTTATTATCTGAAGTAACCAGAATATTAACGACAAGTCCAAGTATAAAAGAAAATGCAATTAACCTCATTACAATGACTTTGCCCACACCAGATTTACTCAAATGTATAAATGTGGAAAATGCAAGTGCCGTATTCAATATAGCAAACAATGACATTTTTAAACTAGACCACCATTTAATAGGGAATATTGCGTCATAATCTATAGCAAAATCATAATGCTCTTGTATGAATGAAGGTTTATCCAATAGTATTAAAATACCATATAGTATTGAAATGAAACAAACTCCTACTGATATAATTACCAGCCAGTTTCTAATGTTTTTAGGCTCATAGATATAAATTGCAGCAAAAACCAAAAGTAAATAAAGTAGCGCCCATTCATAAAAGATGCTTGAAATACAAATCCAAAGTCCGGCATCGAAAATTTTAAGTTTGATGTTTTTTAAAGATTTAATACTTAACAAGCGCCTCATTGCAAGTAATAAGAAAAAACTTGTGAAAATTGCTTTGTTATCACCTAAGGTTTCGGGAAAAACCACAAATAGGAGCGTAAAAAAAAGAATAGCAAAGGAGTTGGATCCAGTTAGTTTATTACGTTTAACTACAAAATCGACGATAAAAACACTGAATAAAAGAATAGTTAAAATACCGATTGACGGCAGTAATTCTACCTCGCTAAACGTTGAATCTAGTAGATAAAATTGAACTGACCAGTAGAATAAAAACAAAAAAACCAGAAGAATGATGAAATTCACCGGTTTTGTTTTCTCAAAAATGCTTGAAATCATCTAAGCTTTTTATATTTTTGCTGGTAAATATAGTAATAAGATGAAATCATTTTTTGAAGGAATTGCAGATTTGTTCGTAAATGTTCTATTTGTACCATTAGATTTTTTACGTTTTGCCGATAGTTGGGCTTTGGCAAATATTCTTAATTGGGTATTTATGTTGATAGGTTCCGTAGCATTCGTTTACTGGATGCTTCAATTGAAGAAGTATAATGACAGTGGAGTAGAAGACAAGACCAGTACTTCTCACTCTTACTTATAATTTAATTTTATCGACTCTATAGTTTTAGAGTCGATAAAATTAATATTACTTAAAGATCAAAACCTAGATCTTTTCTATAATTCATTCCTTCGAAGGAAAGCTTTTCTACATTATCATACGATTTTGATAACGCAGATCTAAAATCTGTCCCAAAAGACGTAATTGCCATTACTCTACCCCCATTTGTAACAACCTTACCATCTTTTAAAGTTGTACCTGCGTGGAATACCAAGGAATCTTTAATAGATTCTATTCCTATAATCTCTTTTCCTTTTTCATAAGAACCAGGATAACCACCAGAAACTGTCATTACTGTCGTAGCTGTTCTATCATCTAACTGTAACTCAATCTTCGATAATGTTTGATTAGCAACTGCTTGAAGTAATTCAACCAAATCGTTCTGAATTCGAGGAAGTACAACTTCTGTTTCAGGATCACCCATTCTAACATTATACTCAATAACCTTAGGATCTTCACCTACTTTAATGAGCCCTATGAAGATAAATCCTTTATAAGGCATGTTATCCTTTTTAAGCCCCTCTACGGTAGGTTTCACAATTCGCTGCTCTATCTTATCCATAAGAGCCTTATCAGCAAAAGGAACCGGTGAAATTGCCCCCATACCGCCTGTGTTGAGTCCGGTATCGCCCTCACCTATTCTTTTATAATCCTTTGCCGTTGGCAAAACCTTGTAACTATCCCCATCAGTAAGTACAAATACACTTAACTCTATACCGTCAAGAAACTCTTCGATAACAACAGTAGCACTTGCGGAACCAAATTTCTTATCAACCAACATAGACTTAAGTTCTATTTTGGCTTCATTAAGATCATTTAGAATTACAACACCCTTACCCGCTGCTAAACCGTCAGCTTTTAAAACGAATGGAGGATTCAATTCTTCTAAAAATTTAAAGCCATCCTCTACCGTTTCAGAAGTGAAGCTTTTATACTGAGCAGTAGGAATCTGATGCCTCATCATAAATTCCTTTGCAAACTCTTTACTACCCTCTAATGTTGCTGCTAATTTTTCTGGACCAACAACTGCAACGGTTTTTAATTCTTCATCATTTAAAAAGAAATCATGAATTCCATTTACCAAAGGATCTTCAGGTCCTACAAAAACAAGTTCAATATTTTCTTTTAATACTAATTTCTTAATAGCATCAAAGTCATTTACACCAATTGGTATGTTAGTTGCTATTTTTTCTGTTCCAGCATTACCTGGAGCAACAAAAAGTTTAGAAAGTTTTTTACTTTGGGTTAATTTCCAAGCAAAAGTATGTTCACGTCCTCCCGATCCAAGAATTAAAATATTCATTTATTCAATTTTAGCAAAAATACTAATTGCTTTGTTATTGTATTACTTTGTAGAAAAATCTCCATGCTCTTTTTTCTGTAAATCCACTGGAGACAACGATTTGAAATAATCGTATACGATTATTATAATAAAAAATTATTGCTTTACTGGACCAACAACCAATAAAATCTAATATTAGTGATTGCTTAAAGTACTCTTCTAATAAACGTTAATATTTAAACACCCCTGGAAAACAAAACAGTAGTCACGGTTTTAAATACAATACGTAAATCTAGAGTAATAGACCTATTTTTAATATAATACAAATCATACTCCAACTTCTTAATTGAGTCTTCTAAATTTTCCCCATACTTATATTTCACCTGAGCCCAACCAGTAATACCAGGTTTAATTAAATGTCTAGTTCCGTAAAAAGGTACTAATGAATTCAATTGATTAACAAATATCTTGCGCTCTGGTCTAGGACCTATGAATTGCATATCACCTTTAATCACAGAAATGATTTGTGGTAATTCATCAATTCTAAATATCCTTAGAATTCTTCCGAATGGGGTTATTCTAGTATCATTCTTAACAGCCATTTTAGCACCTTCCTTTTCTGCATTAACAACCATAGATCTAAACTTATATATTTTAAATTCATTCCCGTGAAGACCAACACGTTTTTGAGTATAAAATAATGGTCCTTTGTTAAAAAAAAGATTTAAGACAAAAACAAAAGGGATACATATTAATAAAGTGATGCCAACAAAAAGAGAAAGAATAAAATTTACAATGAAACTAAAAATGGTATGTAAATATCTAATTTTTCTATTTCTCAATTGTAAAATCTCATAAAAACTATCGTTATGAGATTGAATTGGCAAAGCTTCATAAGTATTTTCGTAAAACGAAGTATACGAAATTACTTCCTTTCCTTTCAAAATTGATCTTAGTAATATCTTTTCCAAATCATCAGGAAAATCACTATAATTCTTAATATTAACCACCCATGAGTCAACTTTTTCAGTTGCTACGAGAAACTTTTTTCTTATCTCAGTATGTTGATTAAGATTATAAGTTAACTTGACTTTATAAAATGTTTCTACATCCTCACCGTCAATAGAAGAAGTTACTTCCCTAAAATGTTTTTCTGTTTCCTTATCATAAATTAATAATACATTCCTCGTAGTCGGTATAACCCTAAAAACATTAACAAAAAAAAGTCTCCAAAGAGCAATTTCTATTGGTGTAAGTATAAGGAAAACTAATAGAGGTATTCTCCAAAAACTAGTATCAAAAAACAACACAGAAAATATAAAAACTATAAAAACAAACAATGCTGTTATATATAGGGCTTGAGATACCACGTACTTTCTTTTTAAAGTTCTTTGAAGATTGTATAAGTCTAAAATATAAGAAAGCGTTAGAAAGGAGAATACACCAAATAAAGTAACTATCACCTTTAGCTTGAACGATACAAATTCAATATCAATTGCATTATTTACAAATACATTAAGACTGGCAACAATAATTACTAAATCTCCTACTAAAAGTATAAATTTTCGCTCTATTGAATTTAAAATGGAAGGGTTTGGCATAATACTGAAAGTAAAAGATTCGCAATTTATATTAAATTTTTTCGATTACCCGTATTGATAAAGAAAACCGTAAAAAAAACAAAAAAGAAAAGGCCTCTTTGCATATATAAAAAATCTTCAATAAAGCAAAGACCAAGAACCAAAATTAAAAAATATTGAAAAATTAAATTACCGCTCTTAAAAGCAAAAAAGATTAAATAACCTAACAAAAAAAATAGTATAATCAGTCCCAACAACCCATTCGATAATAGTTCTTTTAAAAATGAATTATGAGGTATTAATACCGTATTTACTTCATTTATTTCTACCGTATATTTTAATATATTCTTTTCTCCTATACCAAATAATAAATTATCCTCTATTATTTCTAAAGACTTTTTAAAAAATACTGTTCTATCAAAGTAAGATTTTGTCAAAGATTTAAAAATCCATTCTTTAACAAGAAAAAAGCCAAAGGCAATCGATATAAATAAAGGTAAAATCAGTATTCTGTAATATTTTAATAATAACAACGTATTTATGATTAAAAATAAACCCATTGTTAATTTAGATCCAAGAAAAAAAATAGCACTTAATTCTAATAAGAAAACAAATCCGTAACCAATTTTATCTTTTATATTCCGCCCTTTAATGTACCGATTCAATACATATACTGAGGACAAAACAATATAAGAGCCTATGTACGTTCTGTGGAAAGTGCCGGGAAAATTATTTTCTATTGTCCAAAATAAATAATTGTCTATCTGAACAGTATATCTAGGGTGAGAATAGATGAAATAAAAGTAATATAATATGCAGTATAGAATATAAGTTAAAACACCAATCGTAAAAACCTCAAGTATGGAGGACTGTATTGTTTTTAGTTTAAATTTCAATTTAAGATTGATCACCATCATAGGCAAAACTGCACAAATAATCTTTACATCATTAATTATAGTATTTTCCAGGAAGCTTCTCCCAGAGAAAAAGGAAGACAATAAGTCAGATATAAAAAATAAAAAAAAAGCTAAAGACAAAAAATCAATACCAATTGGTTTTTTAAATAAAATAATGCAGTTTATAATTAAAAGTGCTGCAGCAAATGACGATACAATCAATGGTAATGGTAATGGTAATAAAAACGCAAAAATGTAAAATCCGAAAAAATCTTTATCCAATTTCATAAGTTCTCATAGATATCCAATAGTTCGGCCATAATTTGTGAATTAGAAAAATGAGTAGCAACTCTTTCTCTAGCATTTATTCCCATTTGAGTAACTAATTCCTTGTCAAAAGATAATTTATCTATAGCTTCGGTTAACTCTAATATATTAGAAGGTTCAACTGTTATTCCAGTTACATTATCTAAACTCACATAAGGCACACCTGTAGGTAAATTGGTATTTATAATTGGCTTACCATAAGACATGGCTTCAAGTTGTATAATACCAAAAGCTTCACTCGCAGCTATAGAGGGGAATACAAAGAAAAGAGCGTTTTGCAAAAAACTTTGCTTTTCATTCTCATCTACAAATCGATTAATAAATTTGATTTTTTTACTTGTGCTTCGTTGAGTAGCTAATATTAATTCGACTATACTTTTATCGCCATCACCTATAATTAATAACTCTTTATCCGTTTGAGTTTTTAAAAAGGCTTCTAACAGAATATCAATACCTTTATAGTATGATAGCCTCCCCAAACAAAGGATATATTCACCTAAAGGGTATTCTTTATTTTCAAAATCGTATTCGATTCCTAATGGCAATATGCAAACCTTATTAGAGTACTGCTTTAAAACCGCAGAAAAATCAAGTAAATTGGGCGATGTAGTAGTAATAATAGATGCCTTTTTACATAGAAACGATTGAAAATGTTCAACAAAACGTTTTAATGATTTTTGTTTAATTATATCACTATGCCAGGTAACGATAATTTTCTTCTTTTCATTTAAAAATAAAGACAAAATTGAAGCTAAGGGAAAAGGCTCATGAAAATGAAAAACATCAAATTCTCTATAATATTTAAAAAAATAGTAAAAAAAAGAAAGCGAAATAGGCATAGACATAAAGCTTCCAAAAGATGAACATCTAATTACTTCAATTCCATTAATATTTTCCTCAACCGTCTTAAGGCAAAAATGTTTATGAACACATAAGACTTTAACTGTATGATGATACTTTAATGCTTGAGCATATTGATTCACAACAGTTTCAACTCCACCGATATCAGGATAAAAATATTTATTTACTTGTAAAATTTTCAATCCTTTTTAGAATATAGTTTTATTAATTTACTTACGTGCGAATTAATAGAATATGTGTTCATCTGATTTAAGTTATTCTCCAAAATCTCAAATTGCTCCTTTGAACCTAATAGATTAATACATAAACTGAGTTTTTCAACTAACCCGCCAATATCCTTCTTCAAAAACAAATAACCTGTTTGACCATCTTTTATTAAATCGATATTGCCATTACAGTCTGAAGCAACCACAGGAACCTTACTTAAACCAGCCTCAATAATTGAAGTTGGTAAACCTTCGGATAATGACGTTGACAAATATATATCAAAATTATTCACATAATTACCAGCCCCTTGTATATCGCCCCATAAATAAATTTGATCTTTACTTGATAATGTTTTTATAACGTTGTCGACTTCATTTTTATATGATTCGTCACCGGTAAGAAAACCTCCCATGATATGAAGAGCAGCCTCAGTATTTTTTAATAGATTAAAACTTTTCACCATTGTAATAATATCCTTGACCTCATCTATTCTTGATAAGCTTACAATATTAATTCTATACCTATCTACCACCATTTGCATATTCATAGGTAATGAACTTTGTGTAATTTCCACGCCATTTCCTATTACCTCTACTTTTTCTGCTTTAACACCAGTAATCTTTAAATAAAATTCTTTTTCAGAAGGGCTAACAGCAACGGCTTTTACATAAAACAACGAGAATAATTTTTCAAAATAAATATGAAATTTATGCTTGATACCCGTATATTTTATATGAAAACCTCTAAAAGTGTAAAATATTTTCTTTCTATAAAATATGAATAATAAAAAAGCATATAGCCCGCCACCTTTTCCGTTAGCATGAATAATATCAGGTTTAATCTTTCTGACAATCCTAAGTAATTTTACAAATGATTTCAATTTAAAACTAGTCAAATCAACATCGAAACTTTCTTCTGTCTCATGAACATATTCTGCAAATAGCTGGTCGTCAACCTTATAAGCTGCCGCATAATTAAAAACTTTACCTTTGCTCCCTTTTATGAACCTTAGTACATTCACAGGAGCCCCTCCTATTTTATAAGCCGGAAATAAATGAAGTGCCTTTTTCATTGAAAAAATTCTAAGTTTGCGTAATAGTATTTGTAATTTTTAAGTGCTAACAATAATGCAGCCAAAAGAAATAATACGATTCTAGTGCCCATTTTAGAATTTTTAATTAAAAATGCAAACAAAATTCCTTCAACAGCAATAAAATAATATGTGATTCTAATCATGTATGAAAAGCTATTGAGGAAAAAATTGAGAGAAACTCCAAGAATAAATAAATTAAGTAGAAAGGAGTATATGGGGTTGTTAATCCTTTTTTTCTCTACTACAAAAATAACGGAAATAAATATATACCATAATTGAATTGGTGAAAACCCAACTCTTTCCATTTTTGAAGCATAATTTAATAGTTTAGAGAAAATAAATTCACCCCAAAAAAAACTGAATTTGACAGCAAATTGGAATACCTCTACCAAGGATATAAAAACAAATAAAAATGATATACCTAATAACGACAATAAGGCATTTCTTTTTATTTTCAAGTCATAAAGCCACCAAGCCGGTATTAAAATAATTGCTGAAACATGAAACGTAGCAGCTAAAAATATAGATCCGAAAAACAATCTTTGGTTTTTTTCAATAATAAAATAAAGAGAAAAAAGACCGACACCTAATGCCATAGCTTGCCTAATCTGGTTTGCTTCAAGTGACAAAAAATATGTCCCAAATAATATAAATACACTAATTATTGGCAATGGGGACAATTTCTGAATGGCTCTAAATTTTATACCGACCGATATTACAGCAATACAGAAAAAATAAAAAACCTCATTATCGTAGAGTTTTTTAATTAAAGTAGAGATATATAAAAAGCCTAAATCTAAACCATCGTATCCTTTTACTTTGTGTCCAATATCATTGAAAAATGATAAATAATTTTCAGTATCAATACCATCGGTACCTCTAAAAGTCAATACCAAAACAACAGCAATAAATAAGGTTAAAAATAAACTCCATATTTTTTTAACTAATATGGTTTGCAGAAAAGAAATCGTAAAAAAATAAATATATAGAACAACATAATATATCATTAAAAAATAATTTACATATTTAATATTAGATCTTGATATTTATTTACAATAGAACTTATTCCATATCTTTCGTTTATCTCTTTACTTATTAATTTTTGAGATAAATCCCTAGAAGAAACTTCCTTACAAGTTCTCTCAAAAACCTCACTATCCTCCAAGTTAATAATATTACCATATAGAGGTTTATCTATAATTTCGTTAATACCCCCTTTATATGCATTGGCAATTACTGGCACATCACAAATAAGCGATTCTAAAACCACATTAGGGAAGCCCTCAAATCTAGAACTTGATATAAAAATTGTGGCTTTAGCAATATATTTATACGGATTACCTCTAAAGCCTAGAAGCGATACATGTTCCTCGATATTTAATTCTTTAATCAAATCGATTAAATCATCTTTTAATTTTCCCTTCCCTATTATAGAAATATGGTACTTATTTTTATCTTTAAATTTAGCAAATGATTTTAAAAGTATATCATATCCCTTTTGGTGGGTTAAACTACCAATAGATATTAAATTGATTTTATTAACAGGAAGTAGTTCATCACTCGTTTGCATTAAAGCTTGAATATGTTCTAAATCTACCGGGTTATTAATTTTAACTATTTGACCTTTTCTAAAATTATGAACAAGGTTTCTCAAATCTACCTCCATATCATTACTCTGAACAATAATTTTATCAAAGTTTTTATAAAAGAGTTTATAAAGTAGCAAGGTGATTTTATTATGATTACTCATGCTCACAATATTTGATTCTCTCCCAATTATCTTAACATTTTTAGGAATCATAAATGAAACAGCAGATAATAAAGCATTTAAATGGCCTAGTGTAGACAAAACAATTTCAGGTTGTTCTTTACGAAGATACTTTATGATAGGATAAATGGAATAACGAACTCTTGATACTCCTAAGTCATGAATTTCTATAGTTGGATCATTTTCTATTTGTGACAAAAACTCACCTTCTTTTTTTAAAAGACATAAAACAACTTTAAATTTGTCCTTGTCAAAATACTTGCACAAATTCATAAAAACCCTCTCAGAGCCTCCGCCACCAAGTGAAGGGAGTAAGAATACCACTCTTATCTTCATAAGTTTTAAGCTATAGTTTTATGGTCAGGCAATGCTACCATATCTCCAAGTTTATAGTCCCATTCTTTTGGAATAATAGGTCTAAAACCAGAATCATGGTTAAAGGTTATTTCTCCGAAATAAACTTTCTTATTATCCAAAGAATAAAAATCAACTCTAACGTACGGGAATGCTTCGCTTAATACTGTAGCAAAGTTTAACATAGTTTCTAAAGTTAAAGGACATGGAATCTCTTTATCATTAGGTAAAGTTTCACCTCCACTTTTTAATTTAGTAGACCAATGAAATTCGGTTCTTTCCCAATTAGTATTATACCAATTTCTAGAATGATTTCCCTTGCCTCTATCAACATCCAGTTGAATATATTTTGGCACACCTTTAAAGCAATGAATCTTATAATCTTCTGGTATATTACCTTCCTCTGTTATTAATAATTTTTCTACTAATATTTTAGGCGGTATATTTTTATATTGCCATTCCTTAGATTTATAATAGAAATTTGATTTTAGACTTTTCGAAAAAAAATTCCTCAAAGCATTCCAATCACCAACGTCATTTTTATCCTTTATGATCTTATAACTACCAGAGTCATGATTCGTTTTAACTATAAATGGTTCATTAGGTAAATTGTCAAAGCTTATATCTTGAATATCCTCTGTTATCATAATTAATGGAACCAAGTATTTTTCACCTATTTTCTCTGCCACATACCCCCTTACAGCAATTTTATCCGCGCAAATTGTATGTAGCGGAGTTCTATGATATAATTTTAACCATTGAATTTTTTCATTTAAAGTTTTAGGATTTTCCAGATTCAAATCATAACCCATTCTTCTCTTGAAGCGATTTTCTGTAAAAGATTTCTCACTGACTATACGATGCCTATATAAATCAAACAAATAAACTATAGGTTTTGCTAAGTTACTATAAGAGCCTCCACCATAATAATATTTTCCCAATTTTGATCTAATGCCCATAGATATAAGATTATATTTTCTTGCTAAATAATACCGATATAAAAACTCAAAAATATAAACAATAAAGACTACAAGAACAATATACTTAAAAGTTATTTGATTGAAGAAGTACAATACTAATATCAAAACTACGTAAAGCCCTGAAGACATTAGCATTGAGTGAAAAAGAAGTTTAAATTTATCGAAAACAATAAAACAATTTCTAGCTAAGAAAACAGATAAGGTAAGGAATAGAGAACTAAACAAGAATATTCTAATTTCATTTTCATTCAGTATTTCCTTGATGTTCAAAAAATAAAAAATATCGGCAAGAAAAATTTGTGTCATTAAAACCATCAACAAAACAAAAAGGAAGCTGTAAAAAGCAATTTTCTTTACAAAACTCATATTCAGGTCTTTAGCCACTTTTGGGTATATAGCTCCATTTATTGCTTCAATGGGCTGTGTAATAAATGAAATTAGTTTTATGGAAATATCATAAAGCGCAACTTCTTGCATTCCTAAAAAATATCCAACAATAAATACATTAAAGCGATCTTTAATAGAAATAACAAACGTAGAAGCGAAAAGATAAAAACTACTCTTTACATAATAATAGTAACGATTATAACTATAAAACCTAAAATTTACCTTTTTATAATTGAACATTACTACTAAACCAATAATACCACCTATAAATGCTCCTACACCAAAGAAAATAGGCACATTTAAAAAATCAGAAGCACTTTTAATAGTCAAGAACATTAAAATAACGAAGACTATTTTAACTGAAACATTTATAATAACAATATATTTCATTTCTTCCACTCCTTGAAAAAACCATTTAGGGAAGAGAATGAAATTAAAATTTAAGGCATAAAATAAAAGATACAAAGTTTCATCCCCTTTAAAGAATGGAACATTCATAACCACAATTGCATAAATAGCGAAAACAAGGATGCCAAAGAAAATTCTAAGCGGCACAATACATGAAACTATTTCCGATAATTTTAAAGCATTATCCCTATAAATTGAAACTTCTTTTACCGCAAATCTATCGAAGCCGAAATCTATGAATAAGGATAAGTAAAGTGCTAACGATTGCGCCAAAACTATTTTTCCCCATAATTCTAATCCAAACAAATCAATTAAAAAAGGATAAATGATAACTGGAAAAAACACATTAAAAACCTGTAATAATGTTAAGTAAGAAAAATTTTGGACAATGTTATTATACTTACTTAATAGCAGCTTGAACTTTTCCATCAATTAAAATTTTTCAAAAAAACCTCATATTCAAAATCAATCAAGCCTACTATTTTCTGGTCTTGACGCAAGATAAGTTGATTTATCATTATTAATTATTACTTTATTCGTAAGATTTTCTGTTTTTATAATCTTTTTGGCAAATTCAAACCATGTCATTTCAACCTTATCTGTAAAATGATATAAATTTGAATCAAGATTATCTAATATAACTAGTTGATTAATAAACTTAGCAAGGTTAAAAGCATTCGTTGGATAACCAACTTGAGTGTTAGAGATTTTTAGAGTATGATTGACCTTTGCAATATTTAATATTGTGGTATAAAAATTTTTTCCGAATTCCGAATATAGCCAAGAAGTCCTTATAATACTAAAATGATCCATTAACTCTTGGATATATTTCTCACCCATTAATTTAGACTTCCCATACTCGTTTATCGGGTTAGGAATATCATCTACAGTATACGGTTCGTTTTTTTCACCATCAAAAACATAATCTGTTGAAATATGAATTAAAACAGTCTGATGTTTTTTGCATGTTAGTGCTATGTTTTTTACACCCTCTGCATTAACCTTAAATGCTATCTCAGGTGTTTTTTCGGATTGTTCTACATTAGTGTAAGCGGCACAGTTTATACAATAATCAAACCTATGATTTACAAACAGTTTCTCTATTTCCAAGATTTCAGTGATATTTAATTCCGTAGAATTTTTAAATATGAAATCCAATTCTTTATAAATAGGAGCTAATTTTTGCAAACATTGACCTAACTGACCATTCGCACCTGTAACCAAAACTTTTTTCATTTTATTAAAGCTTTAAAACTAGGCAGCAGCTTATCTTTTTCTGAAACTACTAACTGAGCCTCTGGAAAATTCCAATTGATGGCTAAATTACTATCGTTGTAAAGAATTCCAGATTCCATCTTTTGATCATAATAATTGTCGCATAAATAGGTAAATATAACTTCCTTAGAGAGTGATAAAAATCCATGTGCCATACCTTTTGGTATAAAAACACTGGTGTAATTCTTACAAGATAAACTAATCTTTATATGATGACCATACGTTATACTGTCGGGTCTTATATCTACTATCACATCAAGGATTTCTCCTTTTTGGACCGAAACTAATTTTGCTTGAGCAGATTCCCCAATTTGAAAATGTAAACCCCTTAGAACTCCCTTTTTAGAGATAGATTTGTTCTCTTGCACAAAATCTATCTTATATCCTAGATTTTGCTCTAATTCCTTTTTTTTAAAAACTTCAAAGAACGACCCTCTACTATCTTTAAAAATTTTAGGTTGTAAAATAAAACATCCCTTTAGTTTAGTTTCGGTAATTATCATTTAATTAAGTTCATTAAATATTCTCCATAACCACTCTTTAATAAAGGTTCTGCAAGCACTTTTAATTGTTCTGTATCAATATATCCTTGTGTAAAGGCTACTTCTTCTATACAACCGATTTTTAAGCCCTGTCGTTCTTCAATTACCTGCACAAATTGTGACGCTTGCATTAATGAACTAAATGTACCTGTATCTAACCAAGCAATACCTTTGTCCAAAACACTTACTTGAAGTTTACCTTGTTCTAAATATGCCTTATTAACGTCTGTAATTTCTAATTCATTCCGTTTACTAGGCTTTATGCTTTCGGCAATACGTACAACCTCATTATCATAAAAATAAATACCAGGTATTGCAAAATTAGACTTTGGTTTTTCTGGTTTTTCAACTATTGATATAGCCTTTCCTTTTTCATCAAATTCTACGACACCGTACCGTTTAGGGTTGTTAACATGATATCCATATATGATTCCTCCTTTAGGCTTATAATTTTCTTTTAGTAGCTGCTCAAGTCCGTTTCCATAAAATATATTATCACCCAAAATTAAAGCAACCTTACTATTACCAATAAACTTCTTACCTATAATAAATGCTTCAGCCAGCCCCTTAGGCTTTGGCTGAATAGCATATTCAAATGTACATCCTAATTGATTTCCATTAGATAATAGCTTTTTAAATAATGGTAAATCTTCTGGAGTTGTTATAATTAAGATTTCCCGAATACCCGACATCATTAAAGTAGCCAAAGGGTAGTATATCATTGGCTTGTCGTAAATAGGCATCAACTGCTTGCTCAACGCTTTTGTTAATGGCCACAAACGAGAACCAGTGCCTCCTGCTAGTATAATTCCTTTCATATTTTAAGATTGATATTTATTTAAATACCAGTCAACTGTCTTTTCTAAACCAGATTCAAAATTTTCCAAAGCTTTCCACCCCAACTCGTTTGAAATTTTTGAAGCATCAATTGCGTATCTAAAATCATGCCCAAGACGATCTTGAACAAACTCAATTTGATTTAAATAGCTCCCGTTCTCCTTAGGAATTTTTGAATCTAAAATTTTACAAATCTTCTTGGCTATGGTTAAATTATCATATTCATTATTTCCACCTAAAAGGTAAGTTTCACCAGTGACACCCTGTTGGTAAATCTTATCAATCCCTATACAATGATCGTTTACAAATAACCAATCCCTAATATTCTTTCCATTACCATATATTGGAATCTTTACTCCTTTAATAGCAGACCTTATAATTGTAGGAATTAATTTTTCGTCATGTTGTTTAGGTCCATAATTGTTAGAACAATTACTGGTTACTACATTCATTCCATAAGTGTGATGATAACTTCTAACTAAAAAGTCAGATGAAGCTTTAGATGCGCTGTATGGACTATTTGGCTGATAAATCGAATCTTCAGTAAAATACCCATCTTTTGGCAATGACCCATAAACTTCATCTGTAGAAATATGATGAAATCTATACTCCTTTTCTTTCCAATATTTTCTAGCAATTTCTAATAGGTTAAAAGTACCTTCTATATTTGTTTTTATAAATTGACGTGGAGAATTTATAGAATTATCTACATGAGATTCCGCTGCGAAGTTAATAACCCCATTAACATCATAATCTTTAAACAATTTGCTAACTAACGCATAATCGCAAATGTCCCCTTCTATAAACGTATAATTTGGGTGAGTAATAATTTCATTTAAATTATTAAGATTGCCCGCATAGGTTATCTTATCTAAATTAACCACTTTAACATTAGGGTTTTTTTCCAAAAAATATGGAATAAAATTACTACCAATGAAACCGGCTCCCCCCGTAATTAAAACTGTACCATTGGTTAGGAGGTCAGCCATAATTTAAATTAAAGATTTAGACTTTTTATTTAAATACACAAGAGCTGATAAAATAAAAAATACACAAATAAATATTATAGGTATCAACACGATACTCTTACCAAAAAAGGATTTTTGTTCCACTTGAGGTTGACCCATGTTTATTATACTTACCGGTACTAAACGCTCTTGTAATTCTAATTTTTTAACCTCTATATCTCTAATTAAACCCGTTTTGTATTCAAAAATATCAGCAATATTGACTTGTTCTTGATTATCTAAAACAATTCTTTCACTTATTGTATTATTTGCTTCATTAGCTAAACCATTAGTATAATTAGTAATAATTTCATCTACTTGAACCAATAATTTTTCATCTTCAACAATACGTCCTTTGGCGTTACCTCGGTAAACTTCCAAAAGATTATTAAAATATTTATTAGTATTTATATAAGTCAAAATCTTTTCAGAGAATTCTTTACCAAAATCAGCATTTTTGTAATAAAATGTAATTCTATGATTAAAAGAGCTTTTATTTTCTAATTCTGCCCTAACGATATCAGCTATAGCATCCGTATTTTCGAAACTTTGAAGTAATTCTAAATACTGTATATCACTTTCTGAATTCCCTACCTCTGCTACACGAGTTATCTCGACATTTAAACCACTAAAATCAATACTATTTATGCCAATTGATTTAAAAAACAAAGTATCTTTTGATTTAATGTTAGACTGAATTTCATCAACAACATCATAAAGATAATTTTTACTCTCAATTTGTGGCTTTACAATAACCTCTGTTTTGTATTTTTTAGAAATGATTTGATTGAGTCCATAACCTATTGCAAGACCAAGAATTAAAAGACCAATTAATATGAAAATATTTTTTTTGAAGTATAAAAAAACTCTTAAAAACCAACGGAAAATGGCATTAAAACCCCTTCCTATTAACTGAAATAATTGCCCCAAATCAATTTCATCAGAATTACTTTGAGTAGACGGTGATTGATTACTTACCATTATGTATTAAATATTTGCTTTAATATTTTATCTGTAATAAGATATGTTGGTTTTACACCTGTGGTACCCAATCCGCCAGACGCTAATGTACTTCCGGTTTCTAGCGGGTTATCCGATGCGTAATATGCGTAACGTACTTTAACGTTTTCTCCGATACTCTTTCTTATTTTCGAAGCAGATTGTATTGCTTTTTGATAGTGAACCCCTTCCATCTCTAGTCCTATTACATTCCAAGTTGACTTATGAAAGAATTTCAATATATCCTTATTCTGAAGTGAAGTTCCTAAAACAGTAACCATAGTACCTTCAAAAACTTCTAAACCATAACCTTCAAAGTCCTTCGCACACAATTCATTTTTAAAAGGATAATTATCTGCTGTACCTTCAAAAATATGAGCTGAAGGAATCATTAAATCTCCTTTTCCACCTTCTAGAATACCTGCTTTTCCCATTATAGAAACAGAATCAACATTTATTAAAGACGGTGCATTCTTTTTAGTGATATAAGGCTTTAACAACTCGTCTATCGTTTCATAAGCTTGTTCACCAAATGCATAATCCATCACGAATATAACAGGTTTCTTATCTAGCTCCTTTTCAGAAAACTCATATGAACAATTGTTAATTTTAATTTTAGCTGTGTCAAAAATTTGAACATCAATATTAGTTCCAGAAGTATCATCCATGGAGATCATACCGTTTTTCTCTGCCAAATCAGTTACTTTTTTTCTAAGTGCAGCATTACCTGTACTACTTAGCGCCTCATAAATCTCTAAGGAATCTGTATTTGGAAATTCACTTTTTAAGGCGATTTTCGCAAATAGAGAATTCATAACACTATGCATATTGGCAGAAATGATATGAATAGGTCTATGTAAAAGATTGTTTTTAGTTAAAACCTCTTTAATATTATTAGCCCACCTTTCTCCGTGAATATGATGCCCTAATCTTTCTCTTAATAATGCGCTAAAAGTAATCGCTCTTTTCTCTCCAGAAATTTCTTCATCTAAAGCCAACTTACCTAACCAATAAATAACATTTAAGAAGCGATCAGGATTATTCTTTGTAGAGAATTTTTTATAGACCTCTAAAATTTCCTCAAAAGATCTTCCTAAGATATTTGCCGTATGTATTAAAGCGATTTCTCGTTCCGACTGTGTTAATTCATCCTTTTGAACCGCACTTTCAAGTTTAGCCCAATCTCTAATGGTTTTATCAGTATCGGTTATTAATACACGATTACATATTTTTTCCGATTCAATGAAAAGAAAAGTTAAGTGCGTTAGAATATCATAGATATCTGATCGACCTCTGGTAATTTCAATATTCATTTGCTCTTCGTCAATACGATAGCAATTTCTTCTTCTTTTTGGTGGTATAATAGGATTGATATGAGAAATACCATATCCTTCATCAGAAGTCAGGTTAATAAACGAACATTGTTCTATACCCTCTGGTAACCTTTCAAGCACATATATAAGACCATTTAGTTCAGCCTTATCCTCACCAACCGAACCGTAAATTTCAGGTCTTAATTGCAATAATGCATTTTTTAAAGCTTCACCAGAAACTCCGTTTGGTTTATAAAAACCCCTATTAAAAAGATGACGCATAGTAATATACATGCGTTCAATTGCATTTGTAGACTCTTGTGCCCTAGTTGTAGTAATTGCTTTTCCCATTGGTGATTTCAAACAAAATTACGATTTATAATTAGTTATTTAAAACTAGTTGTTTTGCTTCTTAAATTTAGATAGTCCATCAACAACTTTACGGTCATTAGATAATCTTTGTACTTTATTCTGACCACCTAGCTTACCAATTGATTTCATATACTCTAAAAACCCTCCATTTTTTACTGGAGTAACCTTTAGTGTTTGTAAAACTTTACCCACTATTAAGTCATAATAATAACTGTTCTGTTTCTGTAGCGCCAAATCCAATTCTTGTATAAAAAGGGCCATATTACTAGGTTCCTTTTCAAACTCTATAAACCATTCATGAAAAGGCAATTCATTTTCTTTCGGTGTAATTTGTGGTGCAACCGTAAACTCACTTACACTAGCATCAGTTGCACTGGTTGCTACTAACATTGCTTCTTCTACTTCTTTAGCAATAACATGTTCACCAAATGCTGAAATAAAATGCTTTATACGTCCTGAAACTACTATTTTAAAAGGATAAGTAGAAATAAACCGAATAGTATCTCCTAAATTATATGCCCATAACCCCGCATTAGTTGTAATTATCATAACATAATCTACACCTATTTCAACGTCCTTTAGTGTAATTCTTTTAGGGTGTTCACTAAAAAATTCGTCAGATTTTACAAACTCATAAAATATACCTGCATCTAACAACAGTAACATTCCATTTTCTTTTTGGGAATTTTGATATGCAAAAAATCCTTCACTGGCTGGAAACAATTCTATACTTGCAACTTTTCTTCCAATCAGAGCTTCAAATTTCTTCCTATAAGGCTCGTAGTTAACTCCACCATAAATAAAAAGTTCAAAGTTTTTAAACAAATCGCCAACATATTCACCGGTATTTTCTTTTAGCCTTTCAAAGTACATCTGAACCCAAGAAGGTATACCAGCAATAACGGTCATATCTTCATTCTTGGTTTCTTCAACAATAGCATTCACTTTGGTTTCCCAATCTTCAATACAATTTGTTTCCCAACTTGGCATTCTATTTTTCTGTAGATAATTAGGAACATAATGTGCCGAAATACCCGAAAGTCTTCCTAATTTGACTCCGTTTTTTTCTTGTAAAACAGGACTGCCTTGTAAGAAAATCATTTTCCCAGATACAAAATCCGCATTACCCGTTTCGTGTATGTAATTTAGAATTGCATTTCTTGATGCTTTCACTTGTTCTTTAATACTACCCTCGGTAATTGGTATGTATTTAGCACCAGAAGTTGTACCCGAAGTTTTTGCGAAATATAATGGCTTACCCGGCCATAAAATATTTTCTTCTCCTTTGACTGCTAAATTCACATATTCTTTAAGCTCCTCATAATCCCTAATTGGAACTTGAGCAATAAAATCACTATGAGATATTATTTTACTCAGTTTGTGATCCTTGCCAAATTTGGTCGTACTCCCTTTAGAAATTAGTTCTTTAAAAACTTTTTCTTGGGTCTCAATAGGGTTACTAACCCACTTAACCGTCCTTTTGGCAATGCGGTGTGCAAATATTTTAGCAGCAATGGTCTTTAAAGACATTTAATTTTAATTAAAATCAATATAATTTACAGGATCTATTGGTGTTCCATTGTCCCAAATTTCAAAATGAAGGTGTGGTCCTGTGGTAAGTTCTCCCGTATTCCCTACCGCGGCAATAACTTCACCTCCTCTAACTATATTACCTTGATATTTAGATAATGAGCCATTATGTTTATATACACTTAACAAACCACCTTCATGCTCAATAATAATAACATAACCAGTATCTGCTGTCCATTCAGAAAAGATAACAGTACCATTGGCAATTGCTTTAACAGGACTATCGGTGATAGCAGTAACATCGACAGCATAGTGTTTTTCATTCGGACTGAAACCCATTGAAATTGACCCAGAAACAGGCGTAAATAGAACCAAGTTTTTCTTATCAATAGTTCGCTCAAACAAATTGTACTTATCCTCAAGAGCAACTTCGGCTCGCAATAAGGAATCTTCCTTTATAGGGGTAAGGTCTACAGATGCCGGATCTAGTTTAAATTGTTGAAATAAAGAATCTCTATTTACTACAGTATTCTCTATATCACCCTTTAAAACCATACGAATGTTATCTAAATACTTATTGGTATAATTTAAGGTTCTAATTAATGAGTCTGTTTTATAAGTTAACACTGTAGCTTCTCTTTTTAGTCTAGTAGAGGAATATCCCGGAATATATTCACGCAATGGTGTAAAGGCAATTAACAAAGTAGTTAAGCCAATTAGTGTAATCATAAAAAGAGACCCTGTAACAAAAACATTAAGCCTACTTAATTTGAATGATATCTTTTCTTCGAAAGTACTTTCGTTCAATATTACCAAACGGTACTTATGAAGTAACTTTCGTTTTATTTCTTTACGCTTTTTGACTTTTTTCTTGGCCATCCTAACAAAGATAAACTTAGAATTTAATTATGACAGTCTTTAAAAGTAATTATTAAAAAGACTAATCCGATTTTTCTTTACTTCTGTTTTTATACTATTTCTGTTTTACAGTACAATTCATTCCATGTTTCAACTTAAAACTTAACACAAAAAAGACGCGGCTTATTCCCAAAATAAAAATGAGTATCTCTCAAATTACTACCGTTTTATTTGATAATAAAAATAACTTAAGGTGCTTCTTGCTCTATATTCGTTTTTTTAAAATTTAATGCAGGTCATGCTCAAATAAATAATGCAGATTACATAATAGAACTTCGCTCAACAAATATTAAGTTTATGTGGCGGTTCTAATGACAGCAGAAGTGCTATTACATAACATCAAAAACCAAAAATCTTAAAGCATTTAAAATACTTTTTGACTTAATCGAAGGTATAACTTATCAACCTGGAACCGCGGTTATTAATTCTCAAATGGGCTCTGGAGATTTTCTGTTATCCAAATTTGACCTTACCGACCTACTTTTCAAATTGAAAGACCTAGCAATGGAAATTGGCAAATTTCAGGTGATGAATAATTTAATTTTTACAAAACAGTAGATTGCGATAATGTCTATTCTCTAATAATGGCAGACTCTTTAAAGATGTTCATACTATTAACTACACACAAAATACCACTATAGAAACAGCAAGCCATAACGACTTAACTTCAAGTGGCTATAAGTTATTAATAGTTTTCCAAGTAAATCCACAATTCAATATGCATTATGCATATGATTCAACAAAGAACAACTTAGATACTTATGACTCGGGAGCTAAAGAAACTTTTCTACGTCTTTAGTTATTATCTAAAATAAAACGAATGAAATCACTTTGCTTCTTTAAAGACAAAAATATACCATTGTGTATATTACCAATAATCATAGATTCTAAACGAATATTCTATTGTGTGAAATCTTGTTCTTATTTAGAATAACAAATAAATATCACTTGCCTTTAATATTAACAACAAACTAATAACTTTTTAGTATCTTTGAAATCCATTTTAAATTATAGTCTTATGACAATCTTATCTACTTTTTTAGCTATAGGTGCCCCGCAAATAATTCTAGTAGTAGTGGTTATACTACTATTGTTCGGAGGAAAAAAAATCCCTGAACTTATGAGAGGTTTAGGTAGTGGTATCAAAGAATTTAAAGACGCATCCAAAGAAGATGAACAATTAGAAGAAAAGAAAAAGGACTAAATCCAATATTTTCTACTTATAAAATTATAAAGTCCTGTATTTCAGGGCTTTTTTTATGCCTTTGCATTTCTTAACATTCAATGACTTATTTTATACAGTAATTAATTCCCCATTAAACCCTCAAAATACCCGTTAAACGGTGCCATCCACTACAATGAGGCTACTAAATAGTATACATACACGACAAAAAAACCCTCTTTCACAACAATAAGTATTTAGAATATCCCTTTACAGCTAATTTCGATAGACATATAGTACTAAAAATCCATTAATAACCGTTGGTACTATACTTAAAACCCCTGTTGAGCGTAGAGTTCAGCTTAGAATTATGTCTATGAGAAGTGTATTAAACTTATTTTTTCTGGTCTTTATCATATTTGCCCAAGCTCAAAACGTTCAAGGTGAACTTGAGACTGAGGTATCAACCTATACTGATGCATCTCTAGTTTCCGAGTTTGAAGAAAATGATAAAAAGGAATTTCAAAAGGCGGCAGAATTAATTGCAATTCCATACAGGGCTTTTGAAAATATTAAAACCACAGAAAATGGATATTACGTAATTTCCGGAACCTTCTCTAAAAGCAGAAATTTAAAATCACAAGTAAAGAAGCTAAACAAAAAAGGTTTCAATGCAGGGTATTTTCAAAATCCTCAAAACGAATTATACTATCTATATTTAAACCATTACACTTCTTGGCAAGATGCTTTAAACGATTGTTCAACAAAATTTGACAACCGTTATGAAGATGAAGTATGGGTTCTTAAAATGTTAAACGGCGAAACCGAAACAGTTGAAGACATCGATTCAATAGTTGTTGAATCTGGATCAGTTAAAAATACAAGTTTGGGACCTTTTGAAACCGTATCGATTGAAGATACAAATGCTATACCTGTTGAAGATGTAACTTATAACATGTTAAGTGAAGCTAAAGACAATAGCACAGAAGCAAAGAGCAAATTAATCAAAAGAGCAGATGAATATTTTGACAAAATGTGGTACGCAGAAGCAGCTAAACTATATGAACAAGCTTTGTCTAAAGGAGAAAAATCTTATTCATACGAAGTATTAAAAAAAGCAGGAGATGCACATTACTTTAATACGGATATGGAAAATGCGTACAAATGGTACGATACACTCTATACTAGATATGAATCGGAAATGAGTTCTGACTACTTATTTAAGTATGCACACTCTCTTAAAGGAATTGGAAATTATAAAAGGTCTAAGCGACTTTTAAAGTTATACAACAGGAAATTAGCTGGTGAAGAAATTGAACCGGAAACGGAACAAAATGAAATTGTATTGGACGGACTTTTACGAATGCAAGAAAAGTTTGATATACAGAACATTAATATCAACTCAAAATATTCTGAATTTTCTCCAATGTATTATAGTGGGGACCAAATGGTTTATGCATCTGCAAAGGATTCATCCATATTTACTACGAGAAAGTATAAATGGAACAATCAACCATATTTAGATTTATTCGTTGCTAAAGTAAATGAAGAGTCTCAAGACTTTAAGGATGCTATTAAATTCTCTAAAAAGATAAACACAAAATATCATGAAGCATCTGTAGCGTTTTCTCCAGATAACGAAACAATGTATTTTACCAGAAATAATTATGGTAAAAAATTAAAGCGTGATAAAAACGGAATTAACCACCTTAAAATATACCGTTCAAAAAAAGTAAATGATGAGTGGCTAGAGGCAGAAGAAGTTTCATTTAATAGTGATAATTACTCAACTGGTCACCCAGCACTAAGTAAAGATGGTAAGCAATTATACTTTGTATCTGATATGCCAGGAAGTATAGGTGAAACAGATATTTTCGTTGTAGATGTATTAGAAGATGGTTCATTCTCTTCTCCTAGAAATCTTGGTCCAGAAATTAATACGGAACATAAAGAAATGTTCCCTTTTATAAATGACAAAAAACTATACTTTTCATCTGACGGTCATGTTGGTTTGGGCGGATTAGATGTTTTTGAAGTTGCCTTTGATGACGAAGTTGGTTTTTTAGAAGTACGCAATGTAGGTAAGCCTATTAATAGTAAAAAGGATGATTTTTCTTTTATAGTAAATGAAGAAACTCAAAAAGGATACTTTGCCTCTAACCGTGAAGGCGGTAAGGGAGATGATGATATTTATTCCTTTAAAACATTACAAGTTGAAGAAATACCTGCCAATATTAATGCAATATCTGGTATAGTAACAGAACTAATCACTGGAGATTTAATGCCAAATGCTTTAGTAGAGTTATTGGATGAGAATAACATTAAACTTAAAGAAATGGAGACCGATGAGAACGGTAACTTTATTTTTGAAGATTTAGATGCAGATACTAGATATGTATTAAAAACAACCAAAGGGTCTTACTTTAATGACACTAGGGAAGCTGCCACGAAGGACAATGAAATTGTTAATGTAGATGTCTCTATGAGAAAACTTAATGATATGATCGCTGTTGAAAATGGTATAAAGAAACTTAAGACAGAGATGATTCACTTTAATTTTGATAAATCTTATATACGTACAGATGCTGCTTTAGAACTTGATAAGTTAGTAGCCGTAATGAACGATTCTCCTAACATGGTTATTAAAATTGAATCTCATACGGATTCTAGAGGTGATGCAGTTTATAACAAATATTTATCTGACAAGCGTGCTAAATCTACTAGAGACTATATTATTGCGCAGGGTATAGACCCATCTAGAATAGAGAGTGCTATTGGTTATGGGGAAGAACAGTTAATTAACGAATGTGATGGTACAGTTCGTTGTACAGAAGAGCAACACTACCTTAACCGTAGATCAGAATTCATTATAGTAAATATGTAATATAAAATTCAGTTATAATAAAAGACCCAATTGGCGGGTCTTTTTGTTTTATATAAAATTCGATTTCAAAATTCCAAATTATTATAGCTAGTAAACATTAAATTATAAGTAGCTGGTGATCAATGCATACCGTTTCCGTTAATCCTATATTATAAACTATTTACCGACTTTCTTAAATGATTCTATAATGTAGTTTGCCTGCCTTAATTACCGTTCATAGAACTTCAATTTAACGACTTACTTTTTATAGAGTAAATTATCCTTTTAACTGATCTATTCAATAAAGGCCCTAATAATCAACATCTTTACCACAAGCAACAATAAAATTATTGAAAATGGAAAAAATTACTCTAGTTAAAGAAATATACGAAGAAGCTTTTAAAAATTGGAAAAGTTTCGTTTTAGAAAATTACTTCAAGATATTCTCTTGGTCATGTTTCCTATTGATTGCTTTTGCAGCATATGCATTAATATATAGAGTGTCAACTGGGTTTACATTCAGTAATTTATAAGCAAGTACAAAAATATAGGTGTACTAGTGTATTCTACATCAATTCACATAAAAAAGGCTCAGGAAATTCCTGAGCCTTTTACATTTATTATATTTTAAATTATGTTATTTCTCTTTTTCACCAACATTGAATCGAACTGACTTCATTATTGCCTCTAGCTCAAACATGTAATCTCTCTTTTTAGTGGCTGGAGCAAAAACAAAACCTTCAAGAATCAACTTACGGTTATTTTCTTTATCATTGATAATATAGGTCAAAAATGGTCCTGCCATCGGGTAAGCGGACATTTCCCAGATACCTCTTGCCTCTGCTGCCTTTTTTCCTGAAACCTCAGCAGGAAAGACGTATGGAGAAAAAGCCTTTTCAGTAATCATATGATTCTTTTTACCGGGTATATCTTCTCCGCCAATGTAAAGGTCACCAATAGAATCTCGCATTCTAACAATATCTTGTACAAAGGTAGAATCGTTCTGAAAGCTATCCCATGGCATAGTATAGGCGATTATATTCATGTTTCCTTTTTGAATCTGACGATCTATCCACACAAAATTATCTTCTTCCCTACCCACTCTATATATAGATGGGACTTTCATTGAAATATCAAATTTATTTTGAAATGCTTTTTCTTTACTTAAAGATTTTTCAAATCGCTTTTGGGCTTTTCCAATTTCTAATTCTTTAAAATCAGCAATAAACTCAGGTGCCGTCTTTTTGATGTTTGCAATTAGTTCTTCTTTATTTTGTCCCTTTATTACACCTACCTTCTGTGGTTTGGAGTACATATTAGACTTCATGTGAGCCACGTTTAAAGTATCTTCCATGATATACAATACAGAGCTAGTATTACGGATAGATCCTGAAAAAATTTGATGCGGAATTTGGGTAACACTAAATAGAGCTTCGTCCCAAGTTAATCCTTGAGCTGCTGCCGTGTAATTCTCTCGAATGGCATCACCTACACTACTATTCCAAAGGTCGTTATCTATTACTACCGTTAAGGTATTCATAGCCCCTACAGATTCTGGAAGATAATCTGCTTTACCTTCCTCTTTACAGGCAATCGATAATCCTAAAATTGCTAAAAAACAAAGTGAAATTCTTTTTTTCATTGGTGTTTTGGTTTACGATGAACAGTCGCACAATTTAAGTTTTGTGCCCGGTTTTAAGTTATTACCACTAATACCGTTCCACTTTCGTAAATTTTCAATACTTACACCAGGATATTTTCTAGAAATAGTCCATAATGAGTCACCACTTCTTACTTCATGGGTTTTTGAATTACTGGCAACGGCTTTCCTAGCTGGTGTTTCTCTAGGTTTTACAGATGAAGTAGCATTCTTTCTAGGGTATATAGTTAATCGTTGTCCAATACGTAAATTATTACTGCGTAAACCATTCCATTGTTTCAATTGACTTACTCGCACCCCAAAACGTTCAGCAATTTTCCCAAGAAAATCGCCATCTTTAACTTTATATCGAATACTATTTTCGCTTGCTTGCTTTGTTATTTCTGCAATCGGACTTTCCTTACTCTTTAATTCCTTTTCTACATGTGCATATATAGCTTCTTCATTGGCTACAAATTTTCCCATTTTTTGAACGGGTAGTCTTAACGCATGTGTTTTTCCTTCCACAAAAGGAATAACCTCTAACTTATAATGAGGATTTAAAACTTTAAGCTCTTCTTTATCGATATCCGTTAGCTCAGAAATCTGATCAAAAGTAATAAGGCTTTTTACGTGAATCGTATCTGTTTCAAAATAAGCGCGATCTGCTTTTTTAGCCTTTAAGCCATGTTCTTCTGCATATTCGAAAATATACATGGTTGCTTGAAAAGCTGGAACATAACCTGCTGTTTCTCTAGGCAAGTTGTGTCTAATATTCCAATAATTTCTTTTTCCACCACTTCTACGAATAGCCTTATTTACATTACCAGGTCCAGAATTATAAGCTGCCAATGCCAAGTCCCAATCATCATATATTCTATGTAATCTATTTAGGTAGTTAGCAGCTGCTGCAGTAGATTTAATAGGATCGCTACGTTCATCTACATAACTATTGATGTTCAATTTCATTTCTTTACCTGTACCATACATAAATTGCCATAGTCCAGTTGCTCCTACTCTAGAACGTGCCTTAGGGTTTAAAGCCGACTCAACAATAGACAAATATTTCATTTCTAATGGAATATTTTTATTGTCAAATTCTTGCTCAAATAAAGGAAAGTAAAATTGGCTAATAGTTAGCATACGTTCCATTAAACCTCTTTTTCTAGTCAAAAAGGATTTAATAACGCTTTCTAAAGATTTATTGTATTCTACATTAAATGGTGTCTTCGCATTTAATTTTGCCAAACGCATTTTTAATGTATCTGTCGGAAGATCGAAAACGATAGTAGAAGCCGTATCTAACTCCATAACCTCTTTATACATTTCATCAAAAAGAGGTGCAGCATCTACAAGTTCTTTCATCCATAGACTATCGAACTTTGCTGCCAGTTCATTATCCTGAAGATTATAGGAAGATGACTCTGTGGGTTTAAATAATACTAATTTTTCGGTCTTGGAACCTTGTACAACATCTAATTGATTTAATGGCACTACACTGTTTAGTGAATCATTTACAACTACAATATTGGCGTTTAAGGAATCTGTTACAGAAGAAATAGGATTCTTTTGCTGAGCTGATCCTAAGATTGGAACCAGTACTAGTCCTAAAAAATAAAAACAATTATAGGTTACTTTATTTATCATGGGGCGAAAATATGTTAACGGAACAAACGAAAATCGTACATTTTTTAATGAGAATAAAATATATTCTCTTAAAATGTACAAATTTTCGCTATATGCCGTTTGTCGATAACGCCTTTACTATGCTAATATTGCAGCGATACCAGGTAAGGTTTTACCTTCTAGACTTTCTAACATTGCACCTCCGCCTGTAGATACGTAACTAACTTTGTCTTCAAAGCCAAACTGTTTCACAGCAGCAACAGAATCTCCACCACCAACTAATGAAAAAGAGCCTGCTTTAGTAGCTTCGGCAATATAATTACCAACCGCTATAGTTCCTGCAGCAAATTTTTCCATTTCAAAAACACCAATAGGTCCGTTCCAAAGAATAGTCTTAGAAGCTAAAATTACTTTTTGGAAGTTTTGTAATGTATCTGGGCCAGCATCTAAACCTTGCCAACCATCTGGTATTTTATCAACATCTACCACTTGTGTATTTGCATTTGCATCAAAAGCATCTGCAGCAATTACATCTACTGGAATATGAACGTTCACACCTTTTTGCTTCGCTTTTTTAAGAATTTCCATAGCAAGTTCCATCTTATCATCTTCACAGATAGAATCTCCTACTTTACCTCCTTGAGCCTTAATAAAGGTATACGTCATTCCTCCACCAATAATTAAGTCATCTACTTTATCAAGTATATTTTCAATTATAGTAATCTTAGAAGAAACCTTTGCACCACCTAGTATCGCTAAAACTGGTTTTTCACCAGTAGCCATTACTTTTTCAATAGCTTCTATTTCCTTGGCTAATAAATAACCGAAACATTTAGCTTCTGGGAAAAACTTAGCTACTACAGTAGTAGAAGCATGTGCACGGTGTGCAGTACCAAAAGCGTCATTAACATATATATCCCCTAGTTTTGAAAGCTTTTCAGCAAAACCTTCATCACCCTTTTCTTCTTCGTTATAATATCTAAGATTCTCTAATAAAAGTACTTCTCCGTTCTTTAATTCAGCAACTGCCTTTTCAGCTTCTTCACCAACACAGTCTCCAACAAATTTTACGGCTACTCCAATAATTGCCGAAACAGCATCAACTATATAACTTAAAGACAAATCTGGATTACGTTCTCCTTTTGGTCTTCCTAAATGACTCATAAGTACAGCGCTACCACCGTCTTCCAAAACTTTAATAATAGTAGGTTTAGCAGCCTCTATTCTGTTTGTATCCGTTACTTCAAATTTGTCATTTAATGGAACATTAAAGTCCACTCTTATTAACGCCTTTTTATCTTCAAAATTAAAGTCATTCAATACTTTCATGTGATTTTCCTTTTATTAAGTAGCAAATGTAAAGATTAAAAGGCTTGGGATAAAGTGCTAAATAGGATAATTTCCACGTAATACCATTAAATTTGTTGTGCTTTAAACAACTATATTTGAATCTATGTTATTCAATGATATTCTAGGACTTTCTCATATTAAAAATCACTTATCTTCAAGTGCAGATGCTGGTAGAATACCTCATGCGCAATTATTTGTAGGTCCAGAAGGCTGTGGTCTTTTACCTATGGCCCTAGCCTACGCTCAATATGTTGTATGTCAAAACTCGAATGGAGAAAACAATGGTGGAAATGAAGCCTGTAATTTAAAATTCAAGTCATTTGCACATCCAGATGTTCATTTTGCATTTCCTGTATCTAATTCTGATAAGGTAAAGTCTCATGCTGTCAGCAACCATTACATGAAAGAATGGCGAGAGTTTATATTGGAACAGCCTTATGGGAATCTTTTTGACTGGTATCGCTATATCGAAATAGAGAAAAAGCAAGGACAAATTGGTGTTGGTGAAGCACAGGATATAGTAAAGAAACTGTCTTTGAAATCATATGAAGGAGGTTACAAAGTGATGTTGATTTGGATGGCTGAAAAAATGAACACTGCAGCTTCAAATAAATTATTGAAACTTATAGAAGAACCGCCCGATAAAACAATTTTCTTACTGTTGTGTGAGGATGAAGAGCAGATTATACAAACTATTAAATCTAGATGTCAAGTTGTTCATTTTCCTCCGTTGGCGGAAGATACTATAGCTAATGCTCTAATTGAAAAAGGTGCCGCTAAACCAGAAGCAATGCGTCTCGCTCATGAAGCAAACGGAAACTTTAATAAGGCTCTTGACCTATTAAACAATGATTCGGAAGATTTAGTGTTTGAAAACTGGTTTGTTCAATGGGTGCGTACTGCATTCAAAGCAAAAGGTAATAAAGCTGCCATTCATGAATTACTGTTGTGGAGCGAAGAAGTTGCAAAAACAGGTAGAGAGACTCAAAAGAATTTCTTAAGCTATTGCATAACTGTTATGAGGCAAGCCCTAATGATAAATTATGGAGCGGAAGAACTCGCATATCTAAAAATTCACGCGGAGGGATTTCAATTAAAAAAGTTTGCGCCTTTTGTGCATGAAAACAATATTTTAGATATCACTAAAGAATTAGAAGACGCCATTTATCATGTAGAAAGAAATGGAAATGCGAAAATAATTTTTACCGACCTATCTATTAAACTAACACGATTGCTTCACAGAAAAAAATCTGAACTTAAATAAACGACCACCATGAATACAGTATTGAATAATGCCACCGAAATATTACTATTGTTATTTTTAATCATCACTTTTTTGCAAAGTGGCTTTGATAAAATTACGGATTGGAACGGCAATATTTCTTGGTTAAAAGGACATTTTTCCGAAACACCGTTTAAAAACATTGTTCCGTTATTGGTCGGCATTATCTTAGTTACTGAGGTTATCGCCGGTTTACTTTGCATAGTTGGAATCTATCAAATTCTAAGTTCTGGAGCAACGGATTTTGCATTCTATGGCGCAATTCTCTCTAGCATAACATTACTTATGTTGTTATTTGGACAAAGACTTGCCAAAGATTATGAAGGTGCTAAAACTATTGCGGTATATTTTATACCCACCATTATACTGGTATTTCTTTTACAAGCTTAGAAATTTCATTTTTTTTAAGGATAGAAAACTGCCTTAAGAGTTATGGGTATCATTTTATTCTCAAATGGCAAGAAATAAAAAACCCTCCTAGTTGGAGGGTTTTGGAGGCATCGAGCGGATTCGAACCGCTGTACAAGCTTTTGCAGAGCTGCGCCTAGCCACTCGGCCACGATGCCATTTTTAAGCGAGAGCAAAAATAAACAATTATCCCAATCTAAGCTGCATTCAAAACCAAGAAATTATAGGAAATGTGTTATTTAAGGTCTAACACCTTAGTTTACTGTTTGTCCTCTTTGTAAATTCAATGATACTGTTACCTTTTCTACATCCCCATTTATAGGCGGATTAATTTTAGAAACGGAAACCATTGCGGTATCTACCGTTGGAAGTTCAATAAATATACGATTAATGATTCTTTTGGCTACATGCTCCAACAACTTAGATGGTATTGCCATTTCCTGCTTTACTATCCGGTTAATATGAACGTAATCTACCGTGTCTTTTAATTGATCGGAGACAGAAGCTGTCAATAAATCTGTATCTACAGAAACATTGACCAAATAATCACTGCCAATATTTGTTTCTTCAGCCAAACACCCATGATGGGCATATGCTTTTATATTCTCTAATTGTACTTTACCCATTTGCTATTTTCTGGAGAACAAACTTAATGAATCTCCATGAAGGATTAATACGTACAACGACAATTACTAATACCTTGAAATAAATCTACCCCTAGGGTGATTACGTGGGTACCTGAACTATAACCAAGAAGTTCGTTTAGAATTACCTGATAAGAATATCCGAAGTAAAAATTACTCTTCTTTAAACCTGCTATAGGAGCTATATAAAGCGGATTACCAATTTGATCATTTAAGAAACGATAGTTGATACCTGCATAGAAATAATCTTCAAAATCGTAAAATCTAAATTTCAAGTTTAAATCGGTAACAGAACGCCCATCACTTTCAAACAATTGAAACAACACAGAAGGCTCAATTTCCATCTTGCTGGTTCTTTTCTTCATGTATCTGTAACCAGTATACACGTAATAGTTTCTTAATCTATTAGGCTCATATAAAGCGTTGAAATTACTTAAATCCTTATCTAAAATATTAGAAGCATTTACACTGAAATAAAACTTATCATATCTATACAACAGACCTAAGTCAAAGTTATGGTTCGTTGTAGCCTTATCACCAACATAAGATGGATCGGCAACTAAATCTGGATTTGTATTATCAATTCTAAACTGGTTAAAGTTATACGAGATACCGAAAGACAAAAATTCATCGTCATAACGGTCTAAAGTAAGGTGGTGCGCAAAAGAAAACCTAGCCCCTTGTTGCTTTGTTTCACCATTACTATCATTATATAATAACGTACCAATACCAGATTTCTCTCCAATTCGCATATCTGCAGCTAGAGATTGGGTATCAGGAGCATCTTTAATACCTACCCATTGTGTAAGTCCGTTAAGTCTAATTTTAACGTGGTCACCAATACCTGCATATGTAGGTGACATTACAAAAGGGTTATCAGCAAGGTATTGAGATAATTGAGGTATCGTAAGCTCCTGCCCTCTAAGGGAGAAAACGCTTATAAATAATACCAATGTCAATAAACTGTTCCGCATCATCATTTTTAGGTTAAGTTTTAACGGTATAGGGTAAAGTGTCCAACAAATTCTCTTTCGTCTCTATCGCCATTCAGTTTAACTACATACCAGTAGTCTCCGGTTGGCAATTCATTCTCTAAATATGTTCCGTCCCAGCCTTCTGAATCAACAGATTGTTCTGAAACCACTCTACCATAACGATCAAATATTTTTATTAGTATTTGTGGGTATTGTTCTATGTTTCTAGGGATCCATAAATCATTTTGCCCATCACCGTCAGGTGTAAAGAAATTAGGCACTTCAATGTCTATGAACTCCATAAATATATTAGCAATTGAAGAACATCCGTTCTCATCAACAATACGAACCTCATAGGTATCTGTTCTTGTGATGTAGAACGTATTATTATCCCCATTATCATAACCATCGAAATAGTAAGTGTATCCTTCTCTACCACCTTCTACAACTGCAGTTATTTCGTTCATGTTATTTTGCTCTAATGCAAGTGTCAATGGTTCAAATGCTTCAATTACAAAGTCAATTGTTTGAATACATCCATTAGCGTGAGCTATGGTAATATAATGGTTACCTGGTGCTGTATTTCTGAAATCAGGGTTCAATTGTAAAGCGGAAGGGTCAACAGAATCTATCGCATATAGCACATCGCCAATAACACTACCATCTTCTAGAGTGATATTTACAAAGTTGTCTGGTATAGCACCCGAACATTCGTAAACTGGCTCTATGGTAGCATTTAAATTAACACCTGTTTCAATATCAACTACAACATTGGTATCACAACCATTAGCATCTTTAATCACTATTAAGTAATTACCTGCAGCCATGTCAAAGAATTCTGTTCTGTTCAGGACAAAGTCTGCGTCATTGTTAGAATTCAATGCTGTACTATATGGGGCCGTTCCACCTGTTATATCTAGAGTTATAGAACCATCTTGACTATCAACACATATTTCTGGTGTAGTCTCTACCGTTACAGCTAAACTGGACGGTTCTGAAATAGTATATGTCAAATACTCGAAGCAACCATTTTGGTCTTGAGCGATGACAGTATACTCGCCAGGAGCCAATTCCGTAAATACCCCTTCAGTATAGAATTGATTCAAGTTCGGAGAAATTGCGTATTGATAACCTCCTGCGCCACCAGAAAGTGTAACCGTTATCTCACCATCATTTTCACCAGAACATGTAATATCCACTACACTTTCTGTGTAGGTCAATGGTATAGGTTCGCTAATTATCACCTCTTCTGCTGCCGTTGTACAATCTTCACTAACTACAGTAACATAATATGTACCTGCCCCTAAGTCTCTAAATACTCCCTGTGATTGAGGACCTGCAATTCTGGAAGTTACATTTAAAGAACTATCGGTAAACAGTTCATATTGGTAGTTTCCTAATCCGCCATCAGCAGTTGCATAAATGATTGCAGTACTTTCTCCTGTACAGTTAAGTACAGCTGCTGTTCGATCAACCGTTAATTCCAAAGGTGGAATCTCGCTTTCAGTAATTGCATTAGAAATCGCAGACTCACATCCGTTAATGGCATCACGAACATAAAATTGATATCTACCAGCTTGATACGTACCCGTTTCTGGCAAGTAAACTACGTTGCCTGTCATTGGTAAGAAGTTGATATTATCAACACTATACTCATAAGTTCCGCTACCACCTGTTGCGGTAAGTTCAAATTCTGCTCCTGTTGCACAGGTTAAAGCATCGGTTCTAATTAAGCTAGCTTGTACTTCTGTTGGCTCTCTAACCTCAACTGTGTTGGTTGTAGTATCACAATTCCATCCGTCAACAACAGTAACACTGTAGAATCCAGCTCCTAAATCTCTAAAATTAGGACTCGTTTGTACTCCCGTTGTAGTTGTAATGGTTGAACCAATTGCATCATAATAATTTAATTGATATCCATATGTACCACTACCGCCACCTGTTACATTTGCTGTAACCACAGCACCTGTATCACCATAACAATCTAAGTCTGTCACAAGCGGAGTTGCATTAGCTATTATTGGAGTAGCAGGAGTCAATGTTTCTGTATAGTTTACTACACATCCGGCATCATCGGTTATACTTACTGTGAAATCACCAGCTGCCAATTCTGTGAAGATACCTTCATTAACATCATCCATTGTATATACATCACCAGTAGTGGTGTTTGTTAATACAATATCATAAGGCTTATATCCACCTTGTACCACAACTCTTATTTCTCCTTGGTCATCAGTACATGTAGCTTCTGCCAACGTAGTAACAAAACCACTTAAAGGTCTATCTGGAGATATAATAGTTATCATGTTCGTGTCTTCAGAACATAAAGGAATATCGGTCTCTGTAATAGTTACATAGTAGCTACCACCAGATAATCCTGGTATTGTTCTTGGATTAACACTAGTGTCAGTTGCAGTCGATGCTATTACTGAAACACCGGCGGCATTGAAAACTTCGTAATTGTAATTACCAGTGTATCCATTAATATCAATTTCTAAACTACCATTAGTATCACCGAAACAAGTAACTTCAGATGTTGCAGTAGCCGATGCGGTAATAAAATCGAACGGTGCAACAGTATAACTAGCTGTATTAACATAACAACCCGTATCTATATCTGTAACTCTAAATACATAAGAGCCAACAGTATCTAAATTAAACGTCGCGGTTGTTGCCGTAGAACTTAGCAATGTCGCGGTTGTATTACCTATTGGCAACAACTCATAACTATAGTTATGTGCCAAGCCATTGTCTGCAACAGTAATTGTTACTGTTTCATCAATAGTACAGTTGATCGCCACATCTTGAGCTATAGTTGCCGTAAATATATTTATTGGTTGAACTGTTACGGTATCGAACGTAGTACATCCTTTAGCATCTTTTACATATACATCAATAGTTTGTGCGCTTCCAGTATCTGTAACATTGAATGTGTTCGATGCTTGAAAGATAATATTATCTATACTGTATAAGTATGGAGCAGTACCTGTACCTGAACCAGCTGTTGCCGTTATGGTTGCAGCGTTTACACTGTTACTTGGGGAACAGCTAAATTCTGTTGCCACTGCACTAACCGTTAATTGTGTTGGCTCGGTAATAGTTTCATTCTTGATACCCTCGCAACCTCTACTAGAAATTACTCTTACTTGATAATCGCCTTCAACTAAGCCCGTGAATAACGGATTTGTCTGAGCAGGAACAATCGGAGTAACCAAATCAGAAATATCATATAATTCATATTGATATTCAGGATTCGTATTTGTAACTGGATCAATATTAGCTCTAATACTACCGTCTGTACCATTAAAACAACTCACGTTTACAATAGTTGCATCTAATAGCACTGGGTCTACTGGTGCATCTAAAGTTTGTGTTACTGTTCTATCACAAACAGGGTTTGTAGTATCTAGGTCAGTAACTATGAAAGAATATGATCCTGCCTCGGTTAAGTTTGTAAATACTCCTGTTGTTTGAGTTACTGTAGGACCTGTTGGAGGCGTCATTTCAAACTCAAGGTTTGTTGAACCACCGTTTACATTAACCGTAATCTCACCACCTGGTGTACCTGTACAATCTATAGATTTAACTACTGTAGTAGAAACATCCATTTGCTCGTATAATACCTCTGCAAGTGTTGTGAAAGGACAACCCCATTGATCTACAATTGAAACCTCATAACTACCAGCACCTAAACCAGAGAATACTCTAGTATTCTGAGGCGCACGGAAATTTGTACCGTCCTTGATCAATTGATATGTATAATTACTTCCTTGTCCGCCAGTTGGCGTACTAACTTCAATTTCTCCTTGTAAGTTTGTACAGTTTTCTATGTTTACTTGTAATGTTGCTGCTATCGGGTCTGGAACATCAAGTACAATATTATCTTGAATTAATCTTTCACAACCTTCAGCATCACGTGCCCAAGCTTGGTATGTACCTGTAGAAAGAGGTGAGAAAGTAGCACCTGCTACGAAATCTGTAGTTGCAGGAACACCTACACCTACAAAATATGTGTAGCCGCCCCATCCACCAACTACATTGGTAATAGTTATTGACCCGTCACTACCTGGATTACAAGTAATATCAGTTACTACAGTAGTTCCACCGATATCAGCTGTTGGTCCATTTATAGTGAATGCTTCTGTATTTGTACAGAATGGGTTATTATTTTGGGTTATAGAAACGTAGTAACTGCCAGCATTTAAATTGATATCTGCGGTTGGACCGTTTGCAGCTTCAGTATTAGAAATTTCAACCGTATCATCAGCAGTATTCGCTAAAGTACCATTGGTATTATAAATGGTCCATGTAAATCCGCCAGGGTATGTTGTATCAACTAGTTCAAAGTTTACTTCACCAGTAGCCGTTCCAAAACAAATAACATCACTTGTTTTAACAACGTTGATGGTAAATGTATTCGGTTCTGCTATAGTTTGTGCTGCAGAAACAATACAACCTGTATCTAAGTGCCTTGCCAATATCGTATACGATCCAGCAGACAATCCTCCGAACACGTTTGATACTTGGTAGTTTGTACCATTATTAATGCTATACTCGAACTTAGTAGGGTCACTTAACGTTGAATTCACGGTTACTGTCAATTCTCCGTCATTTCCTGGTGCACATGTAACGGTATTTGTTACACCTGCAGTTGCATCGATTATTGCATCAAAAGGAAGTACCGTAGCAGTTGTGCTACCTGAACAGCCTTTATCATCATAAACATTAATAGTATATGTATCTCCTGCTCTATTAGAAACATTCAATACATTAGATGCCCCAGATTGAACAATAGCAGAACTACTATCTACGAATTCGTAAATAACATAGTTACTACTACCGCCAGTAATCGCCGCTACATCTATAGTTATCGTTGCGTTATTTGGATTATTACCGGTGGTACAACCAAACTCAACAACAGCTGCATTCACATTAAGAATCTGCAATGGCTCATCTATAACAATGTTACCAGAAACTGAAGTACAACTGTTTGTACCTGTAGCAGTTACTACGTACGTATTTGGAGGTAAATTCTCGAACGTATTATTGGTAGCATTAAATGTGCCAGCTACAGGAGCAATTGTAAAGGTTAATGGATTAACACCATTTTCAGTTTGTGTCAGTGTAATTGAACCATTATTGGCTCCAAAACAGGTAATATCTATATGGGTATCAGCAAATATTGGCTGAATAGCCGGAGCTAATTCTTGCGTTATCGTTATTTGACAAACAGGGTTTGTAGTATCTAAATCTCTAATTAAGAAACTATAGGTACCATCATCTACAAGATCGGTAAAAATTGGATTATTCGCCTGAGTTACATCAGCACCTGTTGGAGGTGTCATTACAAACTCAAGGTTTGTAGAACCACCAGTAATATTAATTGATATTGTTCCACCAGGTGTACCCGTACAATCAATTGCTTTGTCTACGGAAGTAGTTGCACTTAATTGTTCGTATAATTCTACAGGTAACGTAGTAAATGTACAACCCCACTGATCTGTAACAATTACTTCGTAATCCCCAGCACCTAATCCTGAGAATACTCTGGTATTCTGTGGTACACGGAAATTAGCATTATCCATTACCAATTGGTAGGTGTAGTTACTTCCTTGTCCACCTGTTGGCAAACTAACTTCTATTTCTCCCTGTAGGTTTGTACAGTTCTCTATGTTTACTTGTAATGTTGCCGCAATTGGATCCGGAACATCAAGTACAATATTATCTTGAATAAGTTTCTCACAACCTTCAGCATCACGTACCCAAGCTTGGTATGTACCTGCAGGTAACGAATCAAAAGTAGCGTTGGCTACGAAATCAGTTGGCAATGTTGGAGCTACCGTGTCAACATAATATATATAACCGCCCCAACCACCGACAACATCAGTGATAGTAACTGTTCCGTCGCTTCCTGGCACACAAGTAATATCAGTTACTACAGTGTTTCCACTAATATCAACATCAGGACCTGCAATATTGAAATATTCAACATTGGTACAGAACGGATTATTAGCCTGTGAAATAGAAACATAGTATTCACCAACACCTAAATTAATAATTGGAGTTGGACCATTTGCCAGTTCCGAACCACTATCAACAGAAGTATTATCAGTTCGGAAAATTTCCCAATCAAAACCAGTGCTATATATAGCATCAACCAATTCAAAAGTTACTTCGCCTGTATCCGTTCCAATACAAACTACATCACTTGTCTTAACAACATCAATGGTAAACGTATTTGGTTCTTCAATTATAGCTGAAGCTGTTACAATACAACCAGTATCGGTATGTCTAACCAAGAAGTTATAATTTCCAGCAGACAATCCGCTAAACACATTGGTTGATACATAACTTGTTCCGTTATCTATACTGTATTCATATTTAGTATTATCGCTAGCAGAAGATGTTGCTGTAACCGTAATTACACCATCACTTCCTGGAGCACACGTAACTGTAGTAGTTACCGCAGCCGTTGCACCTGTCATTTCATCATAAGGAAGTACAGTAGCCGTTGTGCTACCAGAACAACCTTTATCATCATATACGTTGATAGTATAAGTTTCTCCCGTTCTATCTGTTACAGTCAATACATTTGACGCTCCAGATTGAACCACTGCAGAACTACTATCAATGAACTCATAGGTTACATATGTATTACTACCTCCAGTAATTGCAGCTGTATCTACTGTTACAGTCGCATTGTTTGAATTATTACCAACGGTACAACCAAATTCTATTACCGAGGCATCAACATTATTAATAGCATCTGGTTCTATAATGATTTGGGTGGTATCCACAAAACATCCATTAGCTGCAGTTGCCCTAATGGTATACGTAATTCCTGTTGTAACCGCGCCTTCTAAGCCTTCAAAAGTAGCCCTTGTTGCTGTAGACGATGTTGCCGCAATTGGAAAGGTTACGCTACTTCCTGGTCCTGAAATAATCTCAAAGGTGAAGGGGCTTATACCGCTATCTACTGCAGATACCGTAATAGTTCCATCATCAGAATCATTACAATTAGCGTCAACATAAGCGTCAATAGATATTACTGGCATTATTGCTGGCGGTACTGTTATAGTAAACACCCTATTACACTCAGGTAAGGAAGTATTATTGTCATATATGGTAATGATATAATCTTCTGGCACTAACGTATTAAAAATATATGGGTTAGTCGGCAGATTGGTCCTTGCTACTACAGCTCCCAAGCCATTAGAAATCTCATAATCATAATTACCAGAGCCAAAATTCACCTCAATCGTAATATCTGCATCAGGTAAAGAAGAGCAATCCAACAATTTAGTAAGACTAACATCAGCTTCTAAAACAGGATTAACATCTACCGTATCGGTATCTGTACATCCATTTCCGTCAATGATAGATACATTATATGCGCCTGAAGCTATATTGTTAAATACGCCTCCATTATCCAAATAAGTGGTTCCTCCATTTATAGAATACAGATATGTTCCCGTTCCACCAGTAGCATTTACTGTCAAACTTAGCGGTGTTGCACAATTTGCAATTGAAATACTATCAATTGATGGACTTTGGGCAGTATTCATTGAAACAGTCTGTGTTACCACTGTACAACCATACTGATCTGTTACATCAATATTTATATCAAAAGGAGTTGCTGTAACATCATTTAAATTAGAAATTGGAACCTCTATAGAGTTCAACGTTGTTACAATGTTTGAAGTGAAATTACTACTACTAAGGGTATAAGTATAAGTTCCGCCACCGCCTTGAATGTTCTGAATCTGTATTATTCCATTATTCGCACAAGTAATATCATTTAAGACGGCTGGTATATATGTTATTGGGTCTAATTCTCTAACACGAATATTTTCACCTCCGATAATACAATTATTGGGAGCCGTACCTCTAATTTCTACATAATAATCACCTTCTGGTAAACTTGCAGGGGTAGGTACTACAAAACTATCGCCCGAAGTAAATGTAGCCATAGTACCCGAATCAACAAGTGTTGGCGCTAAAGTAGGTTCTAATCTATAAAAATCCCAATCGAAAGAACCTCCTAGTTCTCCTAATGTGTTTTCAATGACAGTGTATGTAATTTGCCCATTATTAAGTCCGTCACAAGTTGGTGTTACCAAAGCATTAATTTGCACAGGTGGTGGCACAATATCATTCACGTTAACACTACTTTGTCGTAAACAAGGACTACTATCACGCACATAAAAAACATACGTACGCCCAGGAATTAACCCTGAATATACATGGTTTCCTGCTGTGGAAGCTGTCCATACAGCAGTAGATGGGTCAAAATTTGCCGGATCTTCCGAGTATGTATATTGGTATGGTGCTAAACCTGCCGTTCCTTGTACGGTAACCTCAAGATTGTTACAGCTAATAAGATTAGCGGTTAAGTCAATATTGAGATCATCCAAAGGATAAGGTATAGTGTATCTTGGCAAATCAATACGGCAATTAGTACCAACCACCCTAATAGCAGGTTCCACCTCAACTCCGGAAGCATAAGACGCACCCACGAATGAATTACCTGATTGCCATGTTGACCCTCCATTTGCACTAAATTCTAAAGTTCCCAAAGTAGTAGGATAGTTAATTAGCCTAAAACCGTACTGGTTTGGGTCAGGATCACATCCAGGAGGTAAGATAGGTTCAATATCTGCTAATAGTTCATCAGGATTAGCAATGTTTATTGGCGTATCAGAAATCAAACAACCATCGGTATCTCTAACGTTAATAGTATAATTTCCTGGAGAAAGATTATAAAATGTCGTTGTCGAGGTAACAACGTTGGTTAAAGTTTGGTTTGATGCTCCACCATTGTCTAAATCGATAATTTGCACGGTAAACGGGTTCTCGCCAGAAGTGACATTGACCTCAATATTTCCTAAACCATCATGACAAATTGGATTTGTAGCTGATGCTGTAAAAGTTAAAGCTACAGCAGGATCTACTTCTACCGTTTCCACATATTCACAGAAAGGCGTAACCGCTGCATTGTCTCTTACATATACATCATAAATACCTTCATTGCCAGGGGTTACTATATATGAATTTGATGATCCAAATAAGCCTGAAGGGCTTGTGGTCGTTGGAACAAAAGCATATGCATAATTGCCGTCACCTCCAGAAGGCGTTACCGTAATAGTGCCATCTGCACAATTACTTATATCGACAACATCAACAAAAGCTTGCAATTGTGGTTCTATGGTAATACTTTGTTGAGCAGAAGGACAGCCATAACTATCCCTTACATCTATAGTATAAGTTCCGTTTGCAAGATTACTAAAGGTATAAGTTATTGCATTACTTGGCGTTGGTGATAACCAAGATCCTGAATTAATTCTAAATTGGTAATCACCATTTCCTGCAGTAACATCTACAACAATAGTTGCATCATTACTACCACTATAACATAACGTTTCTTGAAGTGTAAATACCGGAGTTAATGGAGCAGTAACTACAATTGGTGTATCACTTAAGTCTGAACAACCATTTGCATCCCTCGCACGAACATAATACGTTCCGGCAGGCAGCCCGTTAAAAACGGTTTCTGTTTGGTATGCAGTTACAATTCCGAGTACATCTTCTTCTAATTGATACGTATAACCTGGAGTACCACCTGTTGCACTAGCCGTAATTTCTGCACCGCCATTGTTACATGTAAAATCTTGTGTAAGATCTGCATCGGCAACCACTAAGGTTGGCTCAATAATTGTTTGAGTCAATGTTACAGTACAACCAGCAATTGGATTATCAACATCTCTAACATAAATGGTATAATTACCCGCAGCTAAACCAGTTATTTGATGAGTAGATGCAGTATCGCTACCTTCAATAGTAGCAAAAGCACTGTCATAGCTATATTCATAACCTCCCGCTCCAAAATTGTCTACCTCGAAAGTAATAGTACCAGAAGCGTCTGCATTACAATCTAAATCTTCGTATGAAAGTATCGCAGATTCAAAAGCATTACCTGCTTGAACATCAACTATAATATCTGTTGTACACTCACTACCATAATCTACGGTAATTGTATGTTGACCAACAATTGCATTATTAAATATATTACTAGTTTGAGGCGTATTTCCATCAATACTATATGTAAATGATGCATCATTAGGTAGTATCGTAATATTTCCAGAACCATCACAATTGTATGTAATGCTACTGCTTAGTACAGGTTCTGTTGGTAAAGGTGCAATTATAATGTTTGAAAGACTTATTGTACATCCAATATTGTTCGCATCCCTAACTTGAACGGTATACGTATTGTCGGTCAAACCAGTGAAAACTGTTCCACCTGTAGTTGCAGCTGTCCAAGTACCACCATTTAAACTGTATTGATATGAACCAGAACCGCCAATTGTAGCGGTAACGCTACCTACCGTAATTTCAGCTAATTGATTACAAGTATAATCTACTGTTTGAACGTTCTCTGCAACTATTTGCGGCAATTCATCCACAGGAACAGACAAAGTAACCTCACAATTATTTACATCCCTTACCCTAACATCATAAGTGCCAGCAGTAAGATTGTTGAATAAGCTAACCGATCCAAAAGTAGTTCCTCCATCAACACTATACGTATATGGAGCTTCACCACCACTTGGAGCTAAAGAAATACTACCATTATTACCACCAAAACAAGTAACATCAACCACTGTTGGCGTTCCCGCTACTGGAGCATCTTGGTCAATAGTTAAATCATACATTGCAGGACATGCATCTGCTGCTCCACTTTTGTCAAGAACATACACATCATAATCACCAATACCTATTACGGTAACTGGATTTGTTGTTGCATAATCACCAGCCGTCGGAGTTACACCATCAGCAACCACTGCATATACATAATTACCATCACCACCTGCGGCAGTAATATTAATTTCACTATCAGTACCACAAGCTGTAATTGTACTAGCACTTGCGCTAACCGTAACTTGTTGTTCTATTGTTACTGTTTGAGCCGGAGCATCACAACCAAATGCATCAGTTACTTCAATAGTATATGTACCACTTGAAAGTCCGGTAAACGTATAAGATGTTGCATTTGCTGGAGTTGGAATTATATAAGAACCACCATTTATTCTAAATTGGTAATCACCATTTCCTGCAGTTACATCTACAATAATTGTAGCATCATTACTTCCACTATAACAAACTGTTTCTTCAAGCGTAAATACCGGAGTTAAAGGAGCGGTAATTACAATAGGTGCATCTATTAAATCTGAACACCCATTAGCGTCCATTACACGAACATTATATGTCCCTGCTAATAATCCACTAAAAACAGTGCCTGTTTGGTATGCCGTAATAGGTACACCTGCATTATCTTCTAATTGATACTCATATCCTGGTGTTCCACCAGTTGCACTAGCCGTAATTTCTGCACCACCATTGTTACATGTAAAGTCTTGTGTAAGATCTGCATCGGCAATTATTAACGTTGGCTCTAAAACAGTATGATCAAAGGAAGTTGAACAACCTGGTAGCGTACTACCTGCATCTCTAACATATACGGTATAATTTCCGGCTGAAAGACCTGATATAGTTTGTGGAGACACTGTAGTACTACCTAAAATACTTACAAAATTATCTAAACTATATTCGAAACCACTTGTTCCATAATTATCTACTTCGAATGTAATTGAACCAGAATTATCTGCATTACAATCTAAATCATCAGAAGATAACAATGCTGCCTCAAAAGCATTTCCTGCATCAACTGTTACATCTATTGAAACAGTTTGAGAACATTGTTCTGGACTTTGAAAAGCTTTGATATTATCAATAGCTACATCGTTACCATTCGTTCCCGTTGCTATTGTTCTAATAACAATATCAATTGTACTATTTGCACCAGGATTTAATGGTGGAATATTGATATTTCTCCAATCATTTACTCCTGTATTTTCATCAATTAACCCAGTAGTACCACTATCGATAATATTACCTAAAGGGTCAACAATTTCTACCAAAATATTTGGTCTAATTAATCCCGATCCCTGTCTAACTAAGTTGATAACATCTAAATCTACCTCAACATCTCTGTTAGGTATAATCTCTATGTTAGTTTTGCTATATACTATTGTGTTAACACCAGGGTTACCAACATTGACAGCTAAGTATCTACCATTTGGATTACCTGAATTATCAACGGGGCTAACCCATGCACCAAAAGGAGCAACAATTCTACTTGTAACACTGTATTGTAAATCGTTGATATTTAAATTTGCATCTGAACATGTACCTAATGAGGCATCTTGAGATTCATAACAATAGTACGTTGTATCAATTTGAGGAATAGAAACGTTTGGTCCTATTCCAAAATCTTCACGCATTAATTCGCTTCTTGCAGGAGGTATACTACTAATGTAGTCAACCGTAATCGTGTGTGTGCCTACTGGTACATCGGTGAACACGTTCGAATCTGCTGGTGTATTTGCTATTCCATTAAGATTATAGGTATAATCTAAATTTGGATTATCTGGAGTTATTGTAACTATACCTGTTCCGTCACATGAGTAATCAACTTCTGGAGTCAACACTACATTTGGAGGAGTTGGTGCTTGATCAATTGTAACACTCATTGGAAATGTACAATCATTGGCATCTTTAATATATAACGTATGGGTACCTGCCAAAAGAAACCCTATTGCACTAGTGCCGTACGTACTACCACCATCGAAACTATAGGTGTAAGGTGCTGTACCTCCTTGAGCATTAGTTACTCTAACCTCAGCACCGTCAGCGGGGTTACACTCAACTAGTTGAGTAACCGCAGCAGATGCAGAAAGTGTAAAAGGCTCAGAAATAGTATATACCTGGCTAACATCACAATTATTTACATCTCTAACACGAATGTTATATGTTCCAGCTCCAAGATTATTAAAAGTGTTTCCGGGTTGGTAGGTAGTACCATTGTTAATGCTATAAGTAAATGGAGCTTCTCCACCAGTTGCAACAATTGTCAAAGTCGCTTGGTTTTCACCACTACAAAGTATTTCAGAATTAGAAATGGCTAATGCCAAAGGAGCATCTTTATCTATTGTAATATCAAATGGTGTTTCGCAGAAATCCGTGTTTCCATTATTGTCCCTAACATACACATCATAATCACCTGTTCCGGTAACTGAAATTGTGCTGCTTGCGCCGAAATCACCCGTAGTCGGTGTAACTCCGTCACCCACAACTGCATATACGTAATTACCATCTCCACCAGCGGCAGAAATATCAATATCGGTATTTGTACCACAAGCTGTAATATTACTTGCGCTTGCACTTACAGTTAACGCTGGGTTAATTGTAATACTTTCAGAATCTATACAGTTATTGCCATCTCTAACATCAACAGTATATGTTCCTGCAGAAAGGTTAGCAAATACATTTGTACTACTAAAAACACCACCGTTTAAGCTATATCGAAAAGCACCATCGCCACCAGAAGAAACACTAGCTGTCAACGTCAATAAAACAGCATCATCAAAACAATCTTGGTTAGGTGTTATTACTAAAACTGGAGCCGTCGCTGGAACTAAATCAAACGTGAATGGAATACTACAATTGTTAGCATCTGTAATTGTACCGTTATAGGTTCCTGATTGAGTTAAGCCTGTAAAAGTACCTGTTGTATTGTTTCCAAATACAGATGCATCAGGGTTGTTTAAAACATATGCGTAACTACCCCATCCACCAGTTGCAAGAACACTAACACTACCATCAGAAGTACAACTTGGTTGTGTTTCTATTAAACTTGAAATTGTCAATGCCGAAGCCGGACCTTCTAATTCATGTGTAACCGTATAAGTACAGTTTGTATCAGTATCTAAAATATCCAAGGTATAATCACCGGCAACTAGTCCATTAATATTATCAATAACAGCTTCTGTACCACCAGTTCTAACAACGCCTGTTGGACCTGTAACCGTGTACGTAAAATTTTGACCTGCTTGGAAATTTACATTAAAACGAATGATACCATCGGCAGCACCAAAGCAACTAATTGGCTGTGTAGTTGTACCACTCGCTGACAATGGAATAATAGCATTAATCGTATAATTTTCATCATAAAAACAACCATCGGAATCTGTAACTCTTACCGTATAAGTGTCAGGAGCCAAACCATTAAAAGCAGCTTCGTTTCCTGTTGTACTTGTTGGTGCAATTGTAGCTGGTGAAATAATTGAATACGTATAAGGCGCTGTACCGTTAATTGCATTTACCGTTAAATTGGCTGTTTGCGCCGGACATGTAATTTGAGACTCAACAATTGTTAAATCGGTTGGTGGATTTGGTCTATCAATTACTATTTGATTTGTAATAAAAGTACAATCGTTAGCATCTCTTATAGTAACGGTATAAGAACCATCTGTTAAGTTTTCAAAACGATTTGCATTTGCAGTTGTATCTGGAACAAAGTTGATCCCGTCAATACTATATGAATAAGGAGCAGTACCACCAGCAACATTTTGTGCTTCAATGATACCGTCTTGTAAACAAGTATAATCTTGAACTAAAACAGCATCTCCACTAATTGCGGCTAAAGGGGCAGCAATGGTAAATGTCTCTTCTGAATCACAAGAAGCAGTACCTCTAGTTTGATTTATGGTAACTTTATAGTCACCTGTCGCTAAATTTGGAAAATTACCAGAACTATTATTTGCCAAAGGTTGATCTGCAGAATCATATAACGTAAATAGTAATGTATACCCATTAGCATTTGTAATGGTATATTGAATTCTACCTGTAGCTTCACCGAAACAAAGCACATCTACAACTGTTGTTGGGTCAAAATCTGCAGTCGGTTGGTACTCTATAGAAACAGTATTAGATTCTACATAACACCCATTTCTATCCAATACTAAGAACGTATAATCCCCTGCCGCCGAAACATTGAATGTTTGACTAGTTTGAAAGTTAGTCGCTGGTATGTCTGCAAAAGTTGGAAACGAAGTAACTGTAGTTCCACCTTCATCAACATAAGTCCAAATGGCATATGAATATTCTGGGTTTCCACCAGTAGCACTCATTAAAATAGTACCATCTTCACAAGTAATAGCTTGAGAAACACTAGCGGTTACCGCTAAATCATTTTCATCTATTATGGTAATTTCTTCACTATAAGAGCAACCTTCGTCTGTAGAAATATAAGCGATATAATCACCTGCACTTACATCTGTAAAAGTGTAATTATTATCTCCATGACCATTTTGGCTATCTATTAAAGTTCCAAGCCCCCCGTTTGCACCGTCATTACTTCTTATTTCAAATGCATATGGTGCATCTGCATCAGTAATCTGAAGATTAATAGTTCCTAAACTAAAACATGTTTCTGGAGTAACATTAACATCGTATGTTATTGCACGTTCACGAATACCTATAACGGGAGTTGTGAAAATACAAGCGTCTTCTATAATATCGCCGTTTGTATCTAGTTGAGTAACCTCTACTCTATATGATCCATTTTCGCCAGTAGCGAAGTCAAAACTTGGACCATTATTAGCGCTAAAAGGAACAATTATATTGTTGGTGTCATTATCAACAAGTTGAAATCCATATCCACTTCCAAGATTTGTAATCGTAATATTACCATCAGTATCACAAACAATATCTCTATTATTAAAGTCAATATCTAAGTTATTCTGAAAACCTTTAAAATAGAAACGACTTGTACATCCATTCTGATAAATAACAGAAAGTCTATATTCTCCAGGTGCGTTTAATAAATAGTTACTACCAGTACCTACTTCTGTCCAAGAACAGGTAAGTGCTTTATTGGCACAATCTTCTCCTACAACAGCATTAACTCCACAACTACCTACATCTAACAACTCCCAAGAAACACTTAATGCATCAACGATATTTACAGCTAATGGCTGCGAATCATTTATACCACATAAGAATATTTTTGGTAAAAAAGAGCTGTCATCACTACAGAAAACTATTTCACCAGGAATATCATTACTTGGGTCCGTATCACTATTTACTTCATTGAAATATTCTGTTACCGGGTTTGGTAAATTGCCAGAACCAAACGGCTCAACTGTAATGATTTCTTTAAATCCTTTACAAGGATCAGCAACAATCTTATCTACTATATATTGACCAACAAGTGTTACAACTTGAGTACTAGGGTCATTATCTGGATCACCATCATTAATTTCAATGTCGGTAGCATCTATTTCGCCATTGGAATTGGTATCCCTATACCATACATATGAATCAAAACCATCGCCTGCATTTAAAATGGCACTTGTACCGCAAAGCTCGATTGTTCTCTGAAAATTACAATCAGACAAATCATCTAAAAGGAAGTTGGTTGCCCCTGGTATTACAAATCCACAAGTATTAAAATCAGTTACACTTGGATCATCGTTAACTTGTGCCGAATTATTTTCTCCTCTATAAGAACTATAGGCAAGGTTTTCTATTAAGTCTGAACATGCATTTATAAAATCAAAACAGTTTTCTGCTACTTGTACTCTAAAGATTATTGAATACTCTCCATCTTCATCTTCTACGTATACATCTGGTATATTAAAAACAATTTCTCTTGTTAAAGGATCATAGGTATAGGTAATCTCATAACAGGTTCTTGGAGAACCCGTACATATTGGTGCAGGAAAAGAAAAATCAGACGCATTAAAGAAGCTTCGTCCATCTGGAGGAGAAACATTAACAGGTAGAACATCTCTTATAGTGTAATTAACACCATCATCGTTACCAATGTTTTCAAAGGTTAATACATAGTCTAGCGTTTGTCCTAAATTTACACCTTGACCTGTAATGTCGACACCACCAGGTGTCTGTACTCTTTTTTCCAATACAATATTGGGAGCAATAATATCTACATCAAAAGAAGTAAAGAAGATATCGTATTTATCTTGAGAAGAACTAGCTCTTAAAATAGCACTTGTTGAGCCGTTAGGAATTATTGTATTGCTTGCTCCACCATTAGGTATTTCAAAAAGACCAACATCCCAACCTAAAGTATTTATACTGTTTGGGTTTCTATTGGTGTATTGCGAATCAAATTGAGTAATACTAGAATTAAAGAAATTGTTTCCTGGGTTCTCTCCATTTGATAATGTAGTAAAAGTACCGTTTGCATTTATCTGCAATGCGTCGCCACCTATTCTATTATCACCTTCTAAAGCGGCAACACCCATATTAGCGTATACTGGGAAAGGTGCTGGTAATGTTGTAAATCCGTTTACCGGAATATCAATACTCTCTCCAGATTTAACACCTGCATAACCATCAAAAGTGGTAATAAATTTATCTCCAGGTAAGTTTGGATTCTCATAAACAATAACCATTTTCCATCCACCAGAAATACCACCAGAAACACTATTTCCTGTACTAGCTCTTACATTGGCAACATAATAATCTCCATTAGGATTTGCTAAACCAGAAACAATTGAAGTTACATCTTTGTAAGCTGCGTAAGGACTATAATAACCAAAATCTACATCACCATTTCCATCAAATATAATTTCATCTGCAGTAATGTTTTGATAAGCTCCACCCGGGGCTCTAAACTTAATATCATCAATATTACTTCTATCAGGATTTACATAAACAGCAGACCAATACAAACCTGCATATCGAACCAAAGAACAATCTACATCTGGTATTTCTAAGTTTGCACTACTTGAACTAAATGTGGTGTTATCATTATCAACATCAATATATTGCATGTTGTAATTATCATTAAAATCGGAAGAACTACCCGTAGCATTCAGCGGATCATTGGGTGAAACCGCAGGTATAGTTACATCTTCCCTTCTCCAACTTCCATTTCTATAGACCCATCGTCGCTCAGTACGTTCAGCTATCTGTCTGTTGACTATATTGTTTGCAATAAAGGTTAATTCTCCACGAATATCTGCCTCGTAACGAACATCAAAATCGTTTTTAACCTGCGATACCGCAGTTTGCAAACCTAACGCCAAGAATAAAATGAAAAATAAACATTTTGAGTAATGTTTTCCCATAAGAGAAATGTATTTGGTAAATTCTAAAAAACTAGTCAGTTTGGTCATCCTCTATAATTTCTGAAGAATTCATTCAATCGATATTAATTTCATATCGTTCCACGCGGAATTCTCCAATAACAAATATTAACCTTAGTACTTACGTGAAGAATTTATTGTTGTAGCAACGATGTTTTATGTTGTGAAACAGCAAATAGAATGGGTTTGTTTTTTTATAAAACAGTGCATTTCAACGATAATACACCTACTAGCGCTATCTCAATATTTACTCGTTTGAGATAATTTCAACAAAATAAAGCGTGAAAATATTTTTGAAGAGCTGCAAAAATTTCGTCTTTTTCAGAGTAATTTTATCTAAAACACCCCCTCTTTATTTGCTGTTTTATTTGAGTTATAAATACTAGAGTTTAAACTTAGAAAACATCTTTTCAACAGCTAAAACACTCATATAAAACAACACATATTTAGCATTATTGCTTTAATTATATAGAGAAAATAAAAACTGAAAGTGTTTTTTGAATAAGATAATTTTACACTTTATAGGTTAATTGAGTACAAAATAGAGCCCTTTTAAAATGTAACCTTAACTAAAACCTATTTTAAAAAACAAGGCTGTAGAATTAAAATAAGCCGCTCTAGCGGCTTATCATATACTAGTACGTTATTTTTCTAGGGCAGTTACGAAAGCACACTTTTTTGGGCTTAAAAACAGTGCTGCGCAATCCTAATACGAGTAATGCATAACCAGGCTGTTAGCAAGTATCATTTTATTTATTGGTAATGTTAATCAACCGAGAAATATTAGTTCAAAATTTCTATCTTTAAAATCTGTTATACTAATTCAACATATTATCTGAGTCTTTCTAAAAAGACAATCTCGATAAACGAGTAAATAAATGCATAGAAATTTTCTTATGCCCAGATAATTATACCAAATTATTTTATCAAATTTTAAACAAAACAATTGATTATAAATCGATTGAATTATCACTTTGGTTTGTAAATAACTTTTCAAAATGTGATGATTAACATGATGAATTAAAGATGAAAAATAAACAGTTGATAAGTAGAAATATAGAAGTCTTTTATAATAAAGCATCTGAAGAAACTAGACTTGAAAAAGGTATGGGAATAATTGAATTTGAAAGAATTAAATCTCTCATTGAAAAGTATATCCCTTCAAGAACTTCAAAAATTATTGATATAGGTGGAGGAACAGGTAAGTATTCGGAATGGCTTGCTCGGAAAGGACATCAGGTTCATTTAGTTGAGCCTGTTATCAAACATTTACAAATAGCAGAAGAAAGAGCTAATAAACTTAAGAATAAGTTCCATGTTAAATTGGGTGAATCTAAAAAATTAGACTTCCCAAATAAATTTGCTGATCTCATAATTCTTCATGGACCACTTTATCACCTACAAAAAAAAGAAGATAGAGATATAAGTATTAAAGAGGCTAAACGTGTTTTAAAAAATAATGGCATCATTTTGGGTTTTGCTATAAATTATACGGCATCAACTTTAGTTGGTCTATTAAATGGTCTTATTCATAAAAAGTCATTCTTTGAAATGTGTAAGAGCGAATTGACAACCGGAATTCACAATCCCCCAGATGATTTTCCTTGGCTTTTAGCTGAGGCTTATTATCACAAACCTGAACAATTAAAAGATGAATTTATAAATCAGGAATTAACATACCTAAACACCTATGCCGTTGAAGGAATGGCTTGGCTCGATAAAGACTACTTCATTAATATGCTCAATGATAAAAAGAAAAAGAATTTAATGGATCTTATTCAAATTACAGAAAACGACAGCTACATTTTACCTTTTAGTCCACATATGATGATAGCAGTAAAAAAAACTAAATATGGAAAATAAAGAAAGGTACTTTAAAGCCCTGATTAAAAATAACGGTCAATTGAATGAACTAGACCTTGGAGAAAGTATTCAACTAGATGAAGATGAAACAAGAGAAATAATAGCACAACTATTATCTGAACATAGAATTAAATATGAAATAAACAGAGTTTGTAATTACAATATTATATAAAGTATAATCAGAGAATAATAGGGCAGATTAGAACTGTTGTAAAATTGGAGTTGATTTATAAATTTGAATCATCGTACTTTTCATCTGCCCTAAAACTCAAATAATAATAGTTGATTATCTCAAATACTGGGCACTTTCTTAAAATGAAGTAACGTGTTTTGATTTCATTCGTCTTGTTTTTATGAAAGGCATAATAGCACTACTTCTTATAAATTTTAGAAGACCACCTTTCAGTCTCCAAAACATAAGATAGTTTTAGGTTAAAATGGTTTCCTAATCAACCAACACTACTAAATATGAATTTGAATAAAAATTGGAAATTAGACTACTAATTGAAAAAGGGGAAATTACAATCGCTTTAAGAGTTCAAACAGTATTATAACTACGGTTAAAATATAATTATAGGTATGTTTTGTTAGGCTTTTTCCTATCTAACAAATTACTCTTTTCAAAAGGGTAATAGAAAAGAACACGATTACATATTTAAACCAAAAGGAAATATAAGCACTAGACACTCTAAAAGAGCACCTAAACTAACAGTTCTTGATTAACCCGCATAATCCACATTTTATCATTATAAGCATCGTTCAGCTTAGAGTAATATGAGATTAAAGCATTGGTCCAAGAGTCGTGCTTTTTAAGATACACATATCTGTAATTGTTCTTAGGGTTAATAAAATAACTCGCACTTAAACCGAATGAATTTAATAGTGCTACAAATTTCTTAGCATTGTTTGGGTTTGCAAATACATTGGCAATTAAGTAATAACCAGATCCAGCTCCATCAATATTTATATTCTTAGAATCAGCATCGGTAGAGGCAACATTATCCCTTACTACAACATTAGAAGTAAGTACATCAGAATCATATTTAGATTTCTTTTCTTTAATCTTGTTTACATTACTTGCATATGCTTCATTAGTGTATTTGTTGTCTACATTCATAATCCACATGGCACCATCGTACCTGCCGTTTAGTTTAGAATCATATGCGGCTTCAGCCTCTTCAAAAGTTTCATAACGGTCCAAATAAACATACTTTAAACCAGTATTCGGGTTATCAATATAATCGGCATTAATACCCTTCTCATTTAGGTCATTAATAAAGTTATTCATATACTGACCACCTTTGTATACATTGGCAACTACATAGTAACCGTTGGTAACATCTGGTAAATCTTTAAACCTTCTACTTTTAACTGCATCTTGTTCAACTTCTCTTGTTGTTTTTGCTACAGGTATTGAAGTATTTCGAGGTCTATTTGAAACTACGGCGTCTTTAGGTTGAACTTGTTCTTTAAACCTGCTTTCCACTGAAGTATTATTATCTGTACTAGACTCAGCAACTTCTTGAGTTTCGGTAACAGGATTCTTTTTATTATTAGAAGCAACCACTATCCTATCTTGTTGGTTTTGTTTAACAGCTTCATTTGTTGTAACCGACTCTTCCGAATTACTTGGATTATAATTAGAAGTCACCTCGGGCTGGCTTGAATTATTTGGGTTATAGTTAGATGCCACTTCGGTATTACTGTTCTCATCAAGGAAAAGCTCTTTCGCTTTTTGTTCCAAATCAGGTCGGTCGCCGTTTGTCTCATTACGTACCATACGCATGACCATGGCAAAACGTCTTTCTAAATCAGATTGGCGAATAGTTTCTAATGAATCTTGACGGAACATTAACTCCTCAATAATGGCATCATTTTCTGCCAATTTCATCTTCAATTCTTCAATCTCTTCATTGGTAGCTATATTCTCTGGCTCTTCATCATTCTGTACCAAATCATCTTCATATTCATCTTCTAACATTACCCTATCTTCAGTAAGGTTAGGTGAGAATGAGTATGCAAATGATATTTCGTGAGTAACTCCAAAATTATCGAAGTTGTTAGACAACCCTTTTTCCATGGTATAGCCTAAAGAAATCCTTTGGTTAAGGTTAAAACCTACACCGGCAGCTGCACCATAAAAACTATCGTACCCACCTTGAATCCACCCTAATTTTGGAAGATCAAGAATTAAGCTACCACCTAAGGTTACATCTTCTTCACCCACTTTTCTAACTCTTGCCAAAGGCATCAATCTACCCTCTTCAAAAATTCCTGTTTGATTTTCAAACTGATGGGTATATTGTAAGTGACCTGAATATGTTTTGTCTTTAAACTCTGTCACCGATTCACTTGTTTTTAAGTTATAATCGAAAAGGTTTTCTGCGAACATACCAACATCAAACTTACCATAAGAAAGGTTGAAACCTGGTTGAAAGGATAATAAGTTCTGATCTTGCAATCCGGCTAAAAAAGGATCTTCTTCTACCGTTGAAGCTCTACCGTTATCAAAGCCACTTTGGTAATACGATACGTTTGCACCAAATGTAAAGTTACTTTTGTCATTCAGTTTTATACCATAGGCATAATTCGCAAGTACACCAAAGTTACTAAGTATACCTTCTCTTTGTGAATATAAGCTTAACCCAAGTCCTGTTTTATCACTAATACGACCACTATAGCTTAAGAAATAGTTCTGATTGTTATCATCAAATTGTACCGATTGGTTTCGGTGTAACAAGTTGACATAAGATTTATCTTCCCTAACCGTTGAAAACGTTGGGTTGATTAAAAATCGGTTATACTTCAATAAGTTTTGGGCAGGAACGTCGTATGATACAAACGGATTCTCCTCTTGCCCGCTAACCTTCATGATAGCTAACACAAATAACAATAGATATAAAACACTTTTCTTTAGCATGGTGAGCTTAACGTATTACTGTGATCGTACCTTGTTTAAGTACTTCACTGGCATTTCTAATTTTATAGTAGAATACCATATTTTGTTTAGTGAACGCAGTAGTTGACTGCGGCCAATTATTTTTATAATCAAATTCGTTTACAATCTCTTGACCTTGTTCGTTGTATATAATCACATTTACATCGACTTTATTAGAATAAGAGTTTGGAATAACCCATTGGTCATTAATACCATCTCCGTTAACTGTAATTACATTAGGTACTTTGAATGTATCTAAGTAAGATACTTCTACCTGTCTTACAATCTCACAGTTATCAATAGACGCTATTAAGGTATACGTACCTGCATCGATAAAAGATACACTGTCAGAATTGCTTAATTCAACCGCATTCGCATCTAACCATCTATAGGCAGTACCTCCACTTGCAGTTACCGTTCTAGTAGTACCTTCTGGCATTACAACTTCAGTACCTGGGTCAAGTGTAATAAGATTCTCATCTAATGGTGTAACTACAATCTCATTAGAGATCAAAGAACATCCATCCTTGTCTATAGCTAGTCTATAAGTACCTGCTGTAGAAACCGTCAAAACAGCATCTGTCGTATTAATTGAAGTACCATCTAATTGCCATTCGTAAGAAGATGAACTTAAATCGTTGGTTGTACTAAGTGTAATAGTTTCTCCTCCACTACAAAAAACAGTTCCAGAACTAGTAATCGAAATAGTCTCATTAGTTAAAAGCTGTATAGATAATGAGTTAGAATCTATATTAAAACTGTCAATGGTCGCATTTAATTCATAGTCCCCGTTTTCTAGGTTCGATGCTAAACTAATAGTGTTACTTGTTGCACCATTTACATCGGCACCACCTTTACTCCATTGATAGGTAAACCCATCAACTAAAGCACTTGTAACATCTGTTTTTGTGCCATCTGTTGCAATAGCATTTATTTGCTCAACACCTAAGATTGTACTTGTTGATTCACAAGAAGTATACGCATCAGTATAATTTATGGTTATTTCAAAAGAAGCTGGAGATACTACGGTTGTAGTTTCAGAATTTTTTGATGATATAGCACATGCGCCTCCCGTTTGTGTAACCTCTGCATAATATTCACCATCTTGAGATATCGTAATTGAACTACTTGTCTCTCCGCTTACTTCAACATTGTTTCTAAACCATTTGTAACTTGGTGTATTAGCTGTTGTACTAACACTTAATACTTGAGTTTGTGTTGGTAATAAAACCGTATTGATTTCATTTTCCACGGTTACAGTATACAACTCTGCATTGTTCATTGCTACTACTACTGATCTTTCATTACAAATACCAGTTCCAGATATCTCAACTGCATAGTCTCCTTCAAATCCTACATTAGCAGCATTTACAGTATATGTTGTTCCTGTCGCTCCTAAAATTGCAGCATCATCCTTAAACCATTGGTAGCTCCATGAAGCATTAGTTTGATCTATACTTAAAATTTCGGTATCCGTACTACACAAAGAAGTCTTGCTTGGAGCGGTAACTGCAATACCAGTTCCAGAACCTCCAATAGTTACGTCTACTATATTTGAATCTGTATTACCAGATCCAGTACAACGTGGTCCATAATTAATATAAACATTGTACATACCAGATTGGGTTACATTTAAAGTAGCTCCTGTTTCCGATGTTAATTCTGTTCCACTACGAAACCAAATATATTGGTAGGTCTCAGGGTTAGCTATATTATCAACTTGTAAAGTAATAGGTCCTGTACTACAAACAGTACCTGGAGGAACACCATCGGCTTTTTCGCTTATATTAAGATTAGAAGTTACATCCATGTAATACATGTTATATGCATCAGACTCACTACCGACCTTAACTGGATCCGTACTTCTAACTCTCATCTTATACCCTTCGCCACGTGTATCTGTAGGTATGGCAAAACTGGTGTCAAAATCCTTTACGGCATTTTGATCCGTAATAGTTTGCAATGTTTGTGCATTTGCAAAACTTCCACTGGCGTCAGATAATTCGAGAATAAACTCGTTACCTGCGTTTGCAGTACCAATCCATGTAACATTTACATAGTATTCGTTAAAACCTCCATTACCTGCACAAACGGCAGACCACGGAGTACTTCCTGACAGATTCGGGTTGTCTGCAGGTTCTGGAGCATTAATTACTATTGCTTGCGCAGATAATTGAAAAGCGCAGAATAGCATGGATAGTGCTGTAAATACGGTAAGTTTCTTCAAAGTTTTCATAGGTATTTGTAGTTATGGGGGCCACTACGGTTGAAAAGTTGGTTAATAAATTATTTCACTAATCCATCATTTCATAGACAAATATGTTATTTAATACGACGAAGTGAAATTTTATGTTGTCGGAAGGAAGATTTATGTTGTGAAACTCATTTTATGTAAGGTGTACTTAATTTAAACCTATCCTTTAACCCATTTTTCCTACTTTTGTACCCTGAAATATAATGACATGAGCGAGACATCAAAGTCTTTGAATTTTATTGAACAAATTGTTGAAGAGGACTTGGTAAATGGTTATACCCAAGAAGAGTTACGTTTTCGTTTTCCTCCAGAGCCTAATGGTTATTTGCATATTGGGCACGCTAGTTCTATCTGTTTAAATTTTGGTTTAGGTCTTAGATATAACGCACCCGTTAACCTAAGATTTGATGATACAAACCCTGCTAAAGAAGAGCAAGAATTTGTAGATGCTATCAAAAAAGACGTGGAATGGCTAGGCTTTAGATGGGATACCGAACGGTATGCGTCTGATTATTTTCAGCAGCTATATGATTGGGCCGTAGAATTAGTTAAACAAGGAAAAGCATATGTGGACAATCAATCTTCTGAAGATATGGCTGCCCAAAAAGGAACTCCTACTGAACCAGGTACAGACAGTCCAAATAGAAATAGATCTATAGAAGAGAATTTAGAGCTCTTTGAAAAAATGAAAAACGGAGAGTTCAAAGAAGGAACTCACGTATTAAGAGCTAAAATAGATATGACCTCATCTAATATGTTGATGAGAGATCCTATCATGTACCGTATACTACATAAAGCACACCATAGAACAAATACCGATTGGTGCATTTACCCAATGTATGACTGGACACATGGCGAAAGTGATTACATAGAGCAAGTATCGCACTCCTTTTGTACGTTAGAGTTCGCTATGCACCGCGAATTGTATAACTGGTTTTTGGATCAAGTGTATGATTCTAAAAAAGTACGCCCTAAGCAACGTGAGTTTGCACGTCGTAATCTAAGCCATACAGTTGTTAGTAAGCGAAAACTGGCGAAATTGGTAGAAAAAGGTATTGTTACCGGATGGGATGACCCAAGAATGCCTACTATTTCTGGTTTAAGAAGAAGAGGGTATACACCAGAATCTATTCGCAATTTTGTAGATACTATAGGTATAGCAAAAAGAGATAACCTTATAGATGTTTCTTTACTTGAATTCAATATTAGGGAACATCTAAATAAAACTACCCACAGAGTAATGGGGGTTCTGAACCCTCTTAAAGTGGTAATCACAAATTATCCTGAAGGTGAAACGGAATGGTTAGAAGCAGAAAATTCTCCAGAAGATGAAAATGCAGGTTCACGAGAAGTACCATTTTCCAGAGAAATTTATATCGAACAAGAAGACTTTAGAGAAGCTGCCAATAAAAAATTCTTCCGTTTAAAATTAGGTTATGAAGTTCGCTTAAAGAACGGTTACATTATTAAAGCGGAAAGCTGTACAAAAGATACCGAAGGGAATATAACTGAAGTACAATGTACTTATGACCCAAAAAGTAAAAGTGGAAGTGGTACAGAAGAAAGCTTGCGTAAAGTTAAGGGAACATTACACTGGGTATCTATTGAGCATGCTGTTAAAACAGAAGTTAGATTATATGATCGTCTATTTACAGATGAAAGTCCAGATACGCATAAAGACAAAGATTTCTTAGATTTTATAAATTCAGATTCTTTAACTGTTATTACCGGATTTGTAGAACCTGCATTAAAAAATGCACAACCCGGAGATACTTTTCAGTTTCAACGAATAGGTTATTTTTGTGTTGACCCAGATACAACTGTCGATAATTTAGTTTTTAACAGAACTGTTGGTTTAAGAGATTCTTGGGCTAAAGTTCAAGAGAAAAAATAATATAAGCATACGTTATTATTGAAACCCATTTTTATTAGGGTTTACTATAAAAAACCACCTGCAGACAACGCGTCTACGGGTGGTTTTTTTGTTTTAGACTAATTGGTATTAATCCGAATAAAGTAGCCGTTTACGGCTTTAAAATAGCCTTTTGGTTAGCTATCTAACTAAAGAAGTTTGAAAATCGAACCTAAATTAAAATGACATAAAAAAACCCAAGAACAAATGTTCTCGGGTTTTCCCTTTAAATATTCAAACCTAAAATTAGTTATTCTTTAAGTTTAGGTTTATTTGTTTTTTTCATTGTTTCGCCGATCATATTACTAGCAGTAAAGCTAGCGACCATATTATTCAGCATATCACTACCAGCTTGTGGAGAGTTAGGTAATAATATTAAATTCGTATTAGTAGCTTCCCCTATACTCTGTAACGTATCGTAATGTTGTGTTACAACTATTAATGCCGAAGCTTCTTGAGAATTAATACCAACTTTATTTAGTACCTCTACAGATTCTTCTAGACCACGTGCAATCTCTCTTCTTTGATCTGCAATACCCATACCCTGTAATCTTTTACTTTCAGCCTCCGCTTTTGCTTTTTCCACTATAAGAATACGTGCTGCATCACCTTCAAACTGCGCAGCAGTTTTTTGACGCTCAGAAGCATTAATACGGTTCATTGCCTCTTTTACCTGTGCATCGGGATCAATATCGGTAACCAACGTTTTTATAATATCAAACCCGTAATCTAACATTGCCTGTTGCAATTCTGATTTTACCGCGATAGCAATATCATCCTTTTTAACAAAAACATCATCCAATTTCATTTTAGGTACTTCTGCCCTAACCACATCAAATACATAAGAAGTAATTTGCTCATGCGGATATTCCAGTTGGTAATATGCTTCATAAACCTTCTCCTTAATCACAACGTATTGTACAGATACTTTTAGTTTAACAAATACATCATCAAGCGTTTTTGTTTCTATAATAACGTCTAATTGTTGAATTTTTAAACCAATACGTGCGGAAATTCGTTGTACAAAAGGAATTTTAAACTGAATACCGGACTGCCTAACACTCGTAAATTTTCCGAACGTTTCTATTAAAACAGCTGTTTGTTGTTTTACAATAAATACTCCCGATAGAATAGTGGCAATCACTAAAAACGCAATCGGAATCCAAATAAATGAGCCCATAATTATTTATTTTAAGGTTAATATTGAAAGATACTAAATGCCTTCATAGTATTAGTAGCATTTATTTCATATTTGTTACAGAATAGCGCCTAGAAATACATAATCTTCAATTTGCCTTCTGATTATGATAGGTTTTCAAACTATATCAATGAACTTCTGACATTCACAACTTAGGTTTAGATTGATTAATTTAGAGCTAATCAAAACACACAAACTATGCTTGTCTCTATAAATCCGAAGTTACCGATGCGAAACAAAAGTGCTACCATAGATTATTATGTTAATTTGCTCGGGTTTAAAAAAGTAGGCACAATTAATTATCCTGACTATTTGATGATAGAAAAAGATAACATCGAAATACACTTCTTTTTGTTCGAAGCTCTAAATCCAAAAGAAAACTATGGTCAAGTATATATACGCACTAACGAAATAGGTTTGTTATACCAATCGTTATTAAAAACCAACATAGCTATACACCCTAACGGAAAACTAGAGGTTAAACCTTGGAAACAAAAGGAGTTTGCTCTATTAGACCCTGACAGTAATTTACTGACATTTGGAGAATCATTGAGCAAATGAAAAGTATTTAAAAAGAAAAAGGCAGCTCATTATAGCTGCCTTTTTAATATTTATAACGCGAATATATTAGATATCAAAACGATCTAAGTTCATAACCTTCGTCCAAGTTCTAGCGAAGTCACGAACAAACTTTTGTTTCGCATCTTCTGTACCATATACTTCTGCCAATGCACGTAACTCAGAATTAGAACCAAAGATTAAATCTGCTCTAGTTCCTTTCCATTTTACATGACCAGTTTTACGATCACTACCTTCAAATATTGTATCGTTATCAGAAGCTGCCTTCCAAGTAGTTCCCATATCCAATAAATTGATAAAGAAATCATTAGTTAACAATCCTGGTTTATCTGTAAATACTCCATTATCAGAACCATCATAGTTGGTGCCAAGTACCCGAAGACCACCTACAAGAACCGTCATCTCTGGAGCAGTTAAAGTCAACAAGTTTGCTCTATCAATCAACAACTCTTCTGCCTGAACAGATAGTTTTTGTTTGGTATAGTTTCTGAATCCGTCTGCCATAGGTTCAAGCGCATCGAAAGATTCAATATCGGTATTTGTTTGGGTGGCATCTGTACGACCTGCGTTAAAAGCAACCTTAGTATCAAACCCAGCTAATTTAGCAGCATTTTCTATTGCAGCTGAACCAGCAAGAACAACTAAATCGGCAAAAGATACTTTCTTATTACCAGACTGGTTATCATTAAATTCTTTCTGAATTCTCTCTAGGGTAGCGGTAACTTTTGCTAATTGCGTAGGGTTATTAACTTTCCAACCTTTTTGAGGGGCTAAACGTACACGACCACCATTGGCACCACCACGCTTATCTGATCCTCTAAAAGTTGAAGCAGAAGCCCAAGCGGTAGAAACCAATTCAGCAGTAGAAAGTCCCGAAGCTAAAATTAATGTCTTTAAATTTTTAATATCGATATCATCAATTAAGTCAAAATCTACAGCAGGTACTGGATCTTGCCATATCTGTACCTCTTTTGGTACTTCTGATCCTAAATAACGATCAGTAGGACCCATATCACGGTGAGTAAGTTTATACCAAGCTCTTGCATAGGCATCTTTAAACTCATCTGGGTTCTCTAAAAAGTTTCTAGAAATCTTTTCGTATTCAGGATCTAAACGTAAAGACATATCTGTAACCAACATAAATGGTTGGTGTGTTTTCCCTGGAATATGAGCATCTGGCATTTCTCCTGCTCCAGCATCGCCAACTGGTTTATATTGCCAAGCTCCTGCAGGACTCTTAGTTAATTCCCACTCGAAGCCAAATAAATTTTGAAAGAAATAATGACTCCATTTAGTAGGTGTTTGAGTCCAAGCTCCTTCTATACCACTAGTAATAGTATCGGCACCCGAACCAGTACCATAAGTACTTTTCCAGCCTAAGCCTTGTTCTGTAATATCTGCGGCAGCTGGTTCTCCACCAACATATTTTTCTGGATCAGCAGCACCGTGTGTTTTTCCGAATGTATGTCCACCTGCAATTAATGCAACTGTCTCATAATCATCCATTGCCATTCTTTTGAATGTTTGTCTAATATAGTGTGCAGCTTCTAACGGATCAGGATTTGCATTATGTCCTTCTGGGTTTACATAAATTAAGCCCATATGTGCAGCACCAAGAGGGTTTTCTAATTCCTTGCCATCTTTATCATAACGTTGTTTATTACCTAACCACTCTGTTTCTGACCCCCAATAAATATCCTCTTCTGGTTGCCAAATGTCTTCACGACCACCAGCAAAACCGAACATTGGTAATCCCATACTTTCGTGAGCAACATTCCCGGTAAGAATCAATAAATCTGCCCAAGAAATTTTCTTTCCATATTTCTGTTTAATAGGCCACAATAATAAACGTGCCTTATCTAAGTTAGCATTGTCTGGCCAGCTATTTAATGGCGCAAAACGTTGGTTTCCTGCACTTGCACCACCTCTACCATCAGAAATACGGTAAGTCCCTGCACTGTGCCAAGCCATACGTATAAAGAATGGTCCATAATGTCCGTAATCGGCAGGCCACCAGTCTTGACTAGTAGTCATCAAATCTGTCAAATCTTTTTTAACGGCGGCTAAATCAAGAGATTTAAACTCTTCAACATAATTAAAATCATCATCCATTGGATTTGCCATTTTAGAATGCAATCTTAAAATATTAAGATTCAACATATTTGGCCACCAATCTTTATTTGTTCTTCCACCACCAGCTGCTTGATGCATTTCACCATTTAAAAATGGGCAATTTGCTGCAGCGGGATCATTTACATCCCAAGCTTCACCTTTTCCGTTAGTACTACTCATGATTATATAAATTTTAAGTTGTTTTTAATTTTGAATTGTAAAATTATAAATATTTTACTTATCAATATTTAGTTTCAAATAGATAAAATCTATTGTGCAATATATTAAAGGTCTATGATACTTCAAATCAATTGTCAAACTGACCTGATTATTCCCATAAATATTAGAATATCATAAAGATAATCACTTATAAGCGCTTTATAACACTAGCTATCTCATATTTAATAAATTAGTACGTCAAACCAACAGCCTTACTACATGAAATCATTTGATAAAAGCATATTATCAAAATACAAAAAATTAAAAGCGGCATTTACACATCCGGTTTTAACTTCAATATCCATTTTATTTATACTTGTATTTATTCTACCATCAAATGCACAGGTAATTCCCAACCCTAATGAAGTAATTGGGTTTGAAATAGGTTCAGATTTTCATTTAGCTACATATGAACAGTCCATAAATTATTTTAAAACGCTAGATGCGGCAAGTGATATGGTAGAAATGAGATATGCCGGAAAAACTTCTGAAGGCAGGGAATGGCAATATGTTTTAATTTCTACACCAGAAAACCTACAAAAAATAGAACATTATAAATCTATTTCACAACAATTAGCGCATCCTGAAAACCTAACAAGAGAAATGGCCAAAACCTTAGCAAAGGAGGGGAAAGCGATTGTGGATATCAGTGGAGGCTTACATGCTTCTGAAGTTGCCGGTGCACAGCACATTATAACTTTGGCTTATGAATTAGTAAGTAATGCTAAAACAGAAAAGTATGAAGCAATATTTGAAGATGTAATTCTTATTCTTTGGCCTTCGTTAAATCCTGATGGTCAAGATATCATTGCAAATTGGTATTTAAGTAATGTTGGTACTCCTTATGAAACCGCACCTACGCCATGGTTATATCAAAAGTATGTAGGCCATGATAATAACCGTGATGCCTATATGCTAAACCAGCTTGAATCTCGTGTTGTTGGTAGCACTTGGCGTGAATGGGAACCAAATATTATTCATGTACATCACCAATCTTCACCATTCCCAACTAGAATATGGCTTCCGCCATTTGCAGAACCAATTGCACCACAAACTCCGCCCTTAGTTGCCAGAGAAGTAAATATGATTGGTATGGCTATGGCACAAGAGTTAGAAACGGAAGGTTTACCCGGAGCTGTTCATATGGGAAAAGGATTTGATGCATGGTACCCTGGATATATTGACTATATGCCAGTAATGCAAAATATACCCTCTTTTTGGACAGAAACCTCTTTATACAAATTTGCAACACCTCATTTTTATACCATTAGGGATTTTCCGAAGGAAAGAGCCGATTTACGTATAGAATCTCTTTACTCTAGCCCTTGGAAAGGCGGGTGGTGGCGCTTAGGCGATGCTGTTCAATATATGCAAACAGCATCAATCGCAGTTTTGGATTATGCAGCAAAATATAAGGAAACCTTGCTTTTCAATAAGTATCAAGCAGGGATAACCACTATTAAAAAATACAGACAAGAACCACCTTATGCATATTTCATAAAACAAAAACAACGTGATCCTGTTCGCCCTGTAGAATTTTTGAAGAGACTTGCTTTTAATGGAATTAGAATATCACAATTAGACACTGAAATAGCCTTTGAAGGAAATACATATCCTAAAGGTACCTGGGTTATTCCTATGGATCAAGAATTTGGAGAATTGGCAAGGCAACTAATAGATATTCAAGAATACCCGGATTTAAGGGAGTCTGAAGACGGACCATTAGAACAACCATATGATGCAGCGGGTTGGACTTTACCTTACCAAATGGAAGTAGAGGTGGTTGCAGCAATGTCTCCTTTGCCCGAAATAATATCATCTTCCTTAGTTCCTGTTAAGGGAATAGCCATAGAGGAAAATGTAAATACTAATATAGATTTAAGTAAAGCAGATTTTATTGGCGGAGCTGGTTTTGACACCAATGAAGTTGCTGCAGGAATAGTGCCATTACCAGGAACTTTAAAGGGTAGTGGAGGTACATTGGTTATTGACCCAAAAGAGAACAATTCCTTTAGAATAATTGGAGATGCAATGAACCAAAATCTAGCTATTGGTTATAACCCAAAAAAACAAACGTATGCTATAAGTAATGCATCAAGATCACAAATGCAAAAGTGGGTGAAAGATTATGCCGTAAATGCTAGACTTACATCAAGCAGACCGAGAACCAAGGTACAATCTAAAATAGCAGTTTATGACCCATGGACGGCTAGTATGGACATGGGCTGGACAAGATGGCTCTTAGATAATTTTAATATACCATATGTTATTATTAGAAATGCAGATATCAACAATGGAAATTTAAATGACAGGTTTGACGTTATTTTAATGGCTTCAGAAAGACCGGGAATCATAGAAAATGGCTTTCAAAAAGGTATGGCGCCACCGCAATATGCTGGGGGTCTAAAAGGCTTGGGGGTAAGAAACATAGATACTTTTGTTAGCTCTGGTGGAACATTAGTTTGCCTAAATAAAAGCACAGATTTTGCTATAAACGAACTTCATTTACCTATTGAAAACAATGTACAACATCTTACAAAAAATCAATTTTTTACGGGCGGCTCTATACTAGAAGTAACTAATAATAATCAACACCCGGTTATGGCGGGTATGCCAGAAAAATCGAGTGTATTCGTTTTTGGTAGTCCCGTTTTTAAAACCCTAGATGGTTTTGAAGGTGAGGTATTATCAAAGTACCAAGAAAAAGGTTCACCTCTATTATCTGGATATTTGGTTGGTGAAGAATATATGAATAATAAGGCAGCGGCTGTAGATGTTCGGTATAAAAATGGGCATGTTGTCCTTTTTGGATTTCAACCTCAATGGCGAGGGCAATCTATGGGAACATTTAGAGCTTTATTTAATGCTTTATTATATACCAATGATATAACGAAAGACCATGAATCTTTAGAAAAATGGAATTCTACCGAAGAACCAAAAATTGAAGAAGAGTCAGAAGCAGAAGAGAAAAATTCTAATTAAAATCTACCAGAATAATTGCTCTTAAATTGCTTTAAAATGTTAAACATTTTATTTTAACAATTCCTTCTAATAACGCTTTTATAAATCTGATTATATTGCCTGTTAACCGACCAAACTAATGCAAAAAGATACTAAAAGACAGACACAAGCGAAATGGTTGCGTAATTTTAGAAAAGTACACAGGGTTACTGGTGCTGCACTATTTATCTTCTTTTTCTTTATTGCAATTAGCGGACTCCTTTTAGGGTGGAAAAAACACAGCGGAGGAATCATTTTATCTAAATCTTATGAGGGAGTATCCACCAACTTAAAAGATTGGTTACCCGTTGATCGTTTACACACCATCGCAAATACTTATCTCTTAGATTCTATATCGCCTGATTTGTCCACAAAAATTGACAGAATAGATATTAGAAAAGATAAAGGGATGGTGAAATTCGTTTACACCAATCATATATGGAGTCTACAAGTAGATGGAACAACTGGTCAAATATTACATGTAGAAAGAAGATACTCAGATATCATAGAACAAATACACGATGGTTCTATTTTAGATCATTATTTAAGTACTAGTAATAATCAAATAAAAGTATTTTACACCACGGTTATGGGTGTAGCCCTACTAGTTTTTACGATTACTGGGTTTTGGCTATGGTATGGACCAAAGAGGATGCGAAGAAATAAAGCTAGTGCTTAAAAAATTGCTTTAGCTTTGAAGTCTCAATAACTAATTTTTATTATGGCAGACTCAAAGAAGAAAGAGGAATTAGAAAAACCAACTTTACACCCTAGAAATAAACATACTGGTCGTTACGATTTAAAAGAACTAAAGGTGGTAAACCCTGAACTGAAGGAGTTTGTTACCAAAAATAAATATGGAAATTTCACTGTTGATTTCTTTAATCCAAAGGCTGTAAAAGCTTTAAACAAAGCTCTTTTGATTTCTCAATATGGTTTAGATTTTTGGGATATACCAGATGGTTTTCTTTGTCCGCCAATACCTGGTCGCGCAGATTACATACATCACATTTCTGATATTTTAGCTGCAAGTAATGATGGGGTTTTAGTAAAAGGTGACGCAATAAAGTGTTTAGATATTGGGGTAGGAGCCAATTGTGTATATCCAATCGTTGGAAATAGCGAATACGGTTGGTCGTTTATTGGTACTGACATTGACCCTAAGGGAATTGAAGCTGCACAAAAAATTGTAACATCAAACCCTTCTCTTCATGGTAAAGTAGAATTTAGAGTACAGCCAAAACCTGAGCATATTTTTTTGGGAGTTTTGAAAGAAACTGAAAAAGTTGATTTGACTATTTGCAACCCTCCATTTCATGCTACTCAAGCAGAAGCCGAGGCGGGTACTTTACGTAAGTTGACTAATCTAAAGAAAAAAAGAATTAAGAAAGCTGAACTGAATTTTAGCGGTCAAGGTGGAGAACTTTGGACAGATGGCGGAGAAAAACGCTTTGTTTTGAATATGATCAATGAAAGCGCACAATTTTCTAAAAATTCCGCTTGGTTTTCTACACTAGTTTCTAAACAATCAAATTTACGTTCATTCTATGATAGGTTAGAAAAAGTGGGCGTTGTAGAACACAAGACCACACCAATGGGACAAGGGAATAAGATGAGTAGAATAATTGCTTGGACATTTCTATCGCCAACCGAAATGAAAGCATGGTCAGAAGAACGTTGGGAAAGTAAGTAAACGAGCCTTAAACGTTTCATTATAAATTTAAACATGCCGTGTTTTAAGCCACTCTAAACTGTTAAAAGACCCGAAGGGTCGATTTTTATTTTCAAACCCCGTAAAAACGCTCGTAAAGCAGCAGAAACTGATCTTAATATTATATTAAAGAGTTTAGAGTACAATTTAAAGTTGAGCTACTATATTTTAAATACTTTTTGGCTTATCAACAAAATATCAAGAGGAGATATTTTGTTTGAGTTTTAAAGTGCGGAGAGAACTACAATCTAGTTGCAGTAAATTATCATGACCAAACTTTCGTATCTACAAAAGACAGTAGAATTTTTAGGTAAATTTTCAAGGAAGTAAGCAGTTCTTACTTCCTTGAAAATTAATAATTAACCTAATGTATTTAGCGCTATTTTTATACGAGAAATACTTTCCTCTTTTCCAATCATTGCCATAATGTCGAAAATATGAGGTCCTTTCATATCACCAACTAAGAACAGACGCAGAGGAGGCATTACTTTTCCGAAAGACAATTCCTTCTCCCCAATCCAAGATTTTACAATGCTCTCGGTATTTTCTGAAGAAAAATCTTCTATAGGTTCTACAACAGAAATAAGATCATTCATGATTGCTTCAGTATCTTCTTTCCATTGTTTTTTAGCAGCCTTTTCATTGTATTCTAAAGGAGCCTTAAAAAAGTAATCACTTAAATCCCAAAAATCAGAAACGAAAACCGCACGTTCTTTTATTAAAGTAACAACTTTAGTAATGTACTCTAAATTCAATTTTCCTTCTTCTGTAATGTGTTCTTTTACAGTTGGCAAGAACATTTCGGCTAGTACTTCATCAGCCGTTTCTTGTAGATAATGTTGGTTGTACCATTTGGTCTTTTCTGGATCAAAACGAGCACCAGACTTATTTACACGGTCTAAACTAAACGTTTCTACCAATTCATCTAATGAAAACAGCTCTTGTTCTGTACCAGGATTCCATCCTAATAAAGCCAAGAAATTTATAACCGCTTCTGGGAAATAACCAGATTCTTTATAGCCTACAGATTCGTTCCAAGAAAGCGGAAAAACAGGAAAGCCCATTTTCTCACCATCGCGCTTACTTAACTTACCTTTTCCAACAGGTTTCATTATTAATGGTAAATGTGCGAATTTTGGAGAATCCCAACCAAATGCATCATACAATTGTTTGTGCAACGCCATTGAAGGCAACCATTCTTCTCCACGTATCACATGGGTAATTTCCATTAAATGGTCATCAACAATATTTGCCAAATGATATGTTGGCATACCATCACTTTTAAAAAGCACTTTATCATCTAACACATTGGTATCTATTTGAATAGAACCTCGTATTAAATCTTTTAAATGTAATTTTTCATCTGGGGGAGTTAAAAAACGAATAACATAATCGACCCCATTATCCAACCTACTTTTTACTTCTTCTGGCATTAATGACAAAGAATTGTCAAGTTTTAACCTATTATGCCAGTTGTAGATAAAGGTTTTCCCTTTTTCTTCATGGTCTTTTCTGTGTGCATCTAGACTTTCTGAAGAATCAAAAGCATAATACGCATTACCACTTTCAATTAAGTCGTCAGCATATTTTTTATATAACAATTTACGCTCGCTCTGTCTATACGGACCAAAACCACCATCTTTACCAATACCTTCATCAAAAGGAATTCCGCACCAGTTTAATGAATCTATAATATATTGCTCCGCACCTTCTACATATCTATTTTGGTCGGTATCTTCTATACGTAGTATAAAATCGCCACCATGTTTTTTGGCAAATAAATAATTAAATAGGGCAGTACGAACACCGCCAATATGTAAAGGTCCTGTAGGACTAGGAGCAAAACGAACACGTACTTTTTTTGTCATGTAACAAAGGTATAAAAACAGGCTTAGTCATTAAGCTTCAAATATTAATTTATTATATCAACAATCAATTGATAATCTAATATCTCATTATCAATCTATCAAATTATATTATAATTTATTTAAAACACCACTTAATTTTAAATAGAAAATTCAGGTCTTTTAAGTATTTAAAAACCATACGAATTGTAACCATGAATCGTTTTTATGAAAAAATATGACCACTTATTTACCTACTTTTTAATTTTATCTTAAGGCGCGTGTAGTTCAGATTATACCGATGATGCTATTGAATTTGTTGACAATGAACAAGAAGAAATTACCCTAAGTTCTTTCGATATAGATTTTGAAAATATAACTCAAACAAGTGCAAAAATTATTTGGACAGAGGTTACAGCATCAAATGAAAGTAGCGTAAACTACAGTTTGTTTCTTGATGATGAATCACTAGCAGAAAATCTTAGCGAAATAGAATATATTGTTGAGGAATTAGAAATAAATTCAAGCTATGAAATTGTAGTAACTGCAAGAGCACAAAACACTTATAAAACTAAAGCGACTATAACATATTTAACTACTTCTAACGATTATTCTGTACATCCCGAAATATCTGTACCAGAAACAAAGTTAATTACTCCAGAAAGTCAATACTTTGAAGGTCAATTGATTGTAACTTTTTCTGAAGAATTGAACAATTTTGAAATTCGGGAATGGGTTGCGGTGAGTTATGAAATAGCAAATTATAGTACCAATGTTTCTTCAGTTTATAGCAACGTATTAAGTCAAGAAAACTATAATTCTTTAGCCACTGATAAAACAGACTACTTTCTTATTGAAGATAATGGTGTAGTTTACCAACTAAATTAGGAGGTGATTATGGAAACATATTAGATTTACCAAGAATTACTTTCTAAAGGGTGCGATGTATATTTGATATATTTCGGACCTTTTTAGTTTAAATTGACAATGAGTTGAATTTCCTTTTAACAAATAATTCCTACTAATCAGTCTTTTAATCTGTTATCTTGGTATAAAAAAGGACAATTGCAAGACTATAAGCACATTTTAGACCGGTTAAATCAATTCATTCAAAAGCATTATTCTCAAGTTCTTTTAAAAGGAATTTTACTGTTTTTTGCCTTAGGATTATTGTTTTTCCTTATGATATTAGGAATAGAATATTTTTTATGGTTGAACACAACTGGCCGATTGGTATTATTTGCAATATTTATAAGTGTTGAGCTCTTTTTACTCTTCAAATATATACTGACTCCTATTTTTTATCTTTTAAAATTGAAAAAGAGATTAGGACCAAAAGATGCTGCTACTATTATTGGCAAGCACTTCCCTGAAGTAGGAGATAAGTTAACGAACCTATTAGACCTAGCAGAAAATCCTCAACAATCTGAATTATTATTAGCCAGTATCTCTCAACGGTCCAAACAAATGGACCCAATTCCTTTTTCTAATGCAATAGATTTTAAAGATTCCCTAAAATATTTAAAGTATACCATCATTCCAATACTCATTGTTGGAGTATTATACCTCTCGGGAAATTGGAATAACTTTTTTAAAACCTATGTGCGTGTTGTTAACTACGAAATAGCTTACGAAAAACCAGCTCCATTTAAGTTTGAAATATTATCAAAAAAACTAAGCACTTTACAAGACGAATCTTTCACCATTTCAGTTGCAACAAAAGGAATCGTAAAACCAGAAAATGTATTTATTAAAATTGAAGGCCAATCTATTTTGCTACAACAACAAAACGGGTTCTATGAATATACTTTTTCACCTCCAATTAATACCACAAATTTCAATTTTAGTGCAAATGAAATTAATTCAAGAGAATATACCCTTGTTGCATTAGAAACACCCTCCATTATAGATTTCACCATGGATTTAACATATCCGTCCTATTTAAAAAAGAAAAATGAAACAATAAAAAGTACCGGGTACGCTGTAATTCCTGAAGGAACGAAAATTACTTGGAGAATACAGGGAGAAAATACCGATAAGATTAATCTAAACACCCAAGACACCATAATACCCTTTAATAAAAAGGAAAACACATTTTCTATTGACCAACGAGTATACAATGACCTTAACTACGAATTAACCACTACAAACAAAAACGTGCAAGATTATGAGCGACTAGCCTATAATTTTAAAGTTATAAAAGATGGCTATCCTACAATTAAAGTAAATCAGGTTTTAGATTCCATTAACCCGAATGTTTCATACTACATGGGTAGTGCAACAGATGATTACGGTTTAACCAATATCGATTTAATTTATTTTGAAGTTGGAAATGAAAACGAGTCAAAGACGATTAGCCTTAACAAGCCAAAAAATAATTACGAGCAATTTTATTACACATTCCCATCAGGTTTAGAAATAGAAGCTGGAAAAAATTATGGATTCTATTTTCAGGTTACAGATAACGATGCCATACACAATGGTAAGAAAGCAAAAAGTCAACTATATGAACAGGTATTGCTAGACGAAAATCAACTTAAAAACAAAGAACTTGAGTCTCAACAATCTATAATTAAAGAATTAGATAAATCGTTACAGCGTTCAAAAGAACAAAAGGAGTCTTTAGAAGAAATTAACCAAAATCAAAAGGAAAAGACAAGTCTTAATTTCAATGATAAAAATCAAATAAAAGACTACCTAAAAAAGCAAGAGCGTCAAGAACAACAGATGCAAAAATTCAGTAAAGAACTAAAGGAAAATCTTAATAACGAAAACAAGGACAACAAATTAAACCAATTGTTACAAGAGCGTTTAGAGCGACAAGAGCAAGAAGCAAAAAAGAATCAAAAACTTCTTGAAGAATTAAACCAAGTAGCTGATAAAATTAAAAAGGAAGATCTCACCAAACGCCTAGAGGAGCTAGGAAAGAAGCAACAAAACAGTGAAAGAAGTTTAGAGCAATTATTAGAACTGACCAAACGGTATTATGTTACAGAAAAAGCATCTCAACTAGCGAGAGATTTAGACGATATTGCAAAGAAACAAGAAGAATTATCTAAGAAAAATAAAGAAGAAAATACCACTGATAAACAAGAAGAATTAAATAAAGAATTCCAAAAGCTTTCAGACGAATTGGACGACCTAAAAAAGAACAACGAAAAGCTCAAAAAACCAATTGATATAAAATTAGATAATAACAAGAAAGAATCAGTAAAAAAAGATCAGAAAGAAGCCCTTGAACAACTAGAAAAAGAGGAAAAATCGGATAATTCATCAGAATCAAAACAAAAATCTGATGCCAGTAAAAAACAAAAATCAGCAGCAGATAAAATGAAAGAAATGAGCGAACAATTAGGGGAGTCTTCCTCTGGTGGTGGAGGTGGTTCTTCTGTTGCTGAAGATGCAGAAATGTTGCGACAAATACTTGACAACCTTATCATATTCTCATTTAAGCAAGAAACACTATTTGATAAACTTACTGCTAAAGAAGACCAAGATGCATCTCAATATTCAGAAACTGTTCGTGACCAAAATGAATTAAGAGGTCTTTTTGAACATGTAGACGATAGCCTATTCGCATTATCACTTAGACAAGCTGAACTTTCAGAATTTGTAAATGAGCAAATAACCGAAGTGTATTACAATATTGATAAATCATTAGAAACGATGGCAGATGGGCAAATGTTTCAAGGCATATCGCATCAAAAATACGTTCTAACTGCCGCAAATAGTCTTGCTGATTTTCTTGCCGGTGTTATGGATAATATGCAAGAGAGTATGCAAATGGGAAAAGGCTCTGGACAAAGCCAAGGAGGTTTTCAATTACCTGATATTATAAAAGGGCAGCAACAATTGGGCGAAAAAATGGGACAGCAAGGCAAATCTGGTAAAGAAGGAAAAAGTGGTGAAGGAAAACAGGGTGAAAATGGAGAAAAAGGAGATGGTGGAAAACATGGAGAAAGCGGTAAACAGGGTGCTAATGGTAAAATAGGAGAAGATGAAAATGGCGAAAATGGTAATGGAAAAAACAATAAAAATGGACAAGGAGGAAGTGAGGGGCAAGGAAATGGACAAAACGGTATAAATGGTGGGGAGGGACAAGGACAGGGCTCAATAAGTGAAGCTGAATTAAGAGAAATCTATGAAATTTACCAAAGCCAACAGAAAATTAGACAAGAATTGGAAAATCAACTAAAAAACATGATTAATAGCGGAGATCAAAAACTTGGTCAAAAACTAATTAAACAAATGGAAGATTTTGAGAATGACTTATTAGAAAACGGAATAACACAGCGTACAATCAACAAAGTCAACACTATACAATATGAATTATTGAAATTAGAAAATGCAGCTTTAAAGCAGGGGGAGAAGTCTGAACGAGAAAGTAGCAGAAATACTAAAGATTTCACAAATCCCATTACTACTAAACCCTCATTATTAGATAATTATCATAATGAAGTTGAAATTTTAAATAGGCAAAGCTTACCTTTGCGGCAAAATTTTCAAACAAAGGTTAAAGAGTATTTTAAAGCAAATGATTAATTACAATTACCTAAGCGATTTTAAAATAGTAGAAGAAGAAACATTCAATTTATGGATAACAGAATCTTGCCAAACGGAAGATTTTAGAATTCAAGAATTAAATTACATATTTTGTGATGATGAATATCTACTAAAAATCAATCAAGATTACCTACAACACGATTATTTAACCGACATTATTACTTTTGATTATGTTTCAGGTAAAAATATTTCTGGAGACCTATATATTTCTATTGATCGTGTTAAAGAGAATGCAACAGAATTTAATGTAACTTTTGAGAACGAATTAAAGCGTGTAATGATTCATGGGGTTTTACACCTTATGGGTTATTCGGATAAATCGGATACAGCTACTACCGAAATGCGCGCTAAAGAAGAAGAAAAAATAAAGCTGTTCCACGTGGAACAATAGAAGATATGTTTGGAGAAGAATATGATGTAATTGTAGTTGGCGGAGGACACGCCGGTGCAGAAGCGGCAGCGGCAGCTGCAAATTTGGGTTCAAAAACCCTATTAGTAACCATGAATCTGCAAAATATTGGTCAGATGTCATGCAATCCTGCGATGGGTGGAATTGCAAAAGGTCAAATTGTTAGAGAAATAGATGCTCTTGGTGGATACAGCGGAATAGTATCAGATAAATCTGCTATACAATTTAAGATGCTTAACAAATCTAAAGGACCTGCGATGTGGAGTCCAAGAACCCAAAATGATAGAATGCGTTTTGCTGAAGAATGGCGTTTAATGTTAGAACGAACATCTAACGTAGATTTTTATCAGGAAATGGTTTCTGGATTATTAATAGAAAATCACAAAGTTGTTGGTGTAAAAACCTCCTTGGGTATAAATATTAAATCCAAATCTGTTGTTTTAACCAACGGAACATTCCTTAACGGATTGATACATATTGGTGAAAAACAATTTGGTGGAGGTAGAGCTGGTGAAAGAGCAGCCACCGGAATTACCGAACAATTACTTGAATTAGGTTTCGAAAGTGGAAGAATGAAAACTGGAACGCCGCCGAGAGTAGACGGTAGATCTTTAGATTATTCTAAAATGATTGTACAACCAGGAGATACAATTCCTGAAAAGTTCTCATATACCAAAACAAAACCATTAGCACATCAACGTGATTGTTATATGACACATACAAGTGCCATGGTTCATGATTTATTAAGAGAAGGTTTTGACAGATCCCCAATGTTCAATGGAAGAATTAAAAGTATAGGACCTAGATACTGTCCGTCCATAGAAGATAAAATAAATAGGTTTGCTGATAAAGACAGTCATCAAATGTTTATTGAACCAGAAGGATGGGAAACAGTAGAAGTTTATGTAAATGGATTTTCAACTTCCTTACCTGAAGATGTACAATTTAAAGCACTAAGATCTGTTGTTGGTTTTGAAAACGTAAAATTCTTTAGACCGGGTTATGCTATAGAATACGATTACTTTCCACCTACACAATTGAAACATACCTTAGAAACTAAGTTAGTTGAAAATTTATATTTTGCTGGACAAATTAACGGAACTACAGGTTATGAAGAAGCTGCTTCACAAGGTTTAATGGCAGGAATAAATGCGCATCTAAAACTTAAAGAAAAAGAGGCTTTAATATTAAAAAGAGATGAAGCTTATATTGGTGTACTTATAGATGACCTAATTACAAAAGGTACAGAAGAACCTTATAGAATGTTTACTTCAAGGGCAGAATATAGAACCTTACTTAGACAGGATAATGCTGATTTAAGATTGACGCCTTTAAGCCATTCAATAGGTTTAGCCACCGATACTCGTATGAAAAGAATGGAAGAAAAACTAGAGCAATCAGAAGCATTGGTTAACTTCTTTAGAGAAACAAGTGTTCTTCCAAAAGACATTAATCCGATTTTCAAGAGTGTTGATTCAGCCTTAGTAAAACAATCTGATAAAATGTACAAAGCATTTTCAAGACCTAACGTAACCATGGACCATATGTTACAATTAGAAGATGTATCTACATTTGTAAAGGATAATAATTTTGACGGAGAAGTACTAGAACAAGCAGAAGTACAAATCAAATACTCTGGTTATATTGCGAAAGAAAAACTAAATGCTGATAAACTTCATAGATTAGAAGCAGTAAAGATTCCAGCAAATTTTGATTACTCGAAATTAAAATCTTTATCATTTGAAGCAAGAGAAAAGATGACGAAAATTCAACCCGTAACAATTTCTCAAGCATCAAGAATTAGTGGAGTTACACCAAGCGACATTAGTGTACTTTTAGTTTTTCTCGGAAGGTAGGACGAATTGTTCCACGTGGAACATTAATAATTCAATCAAAATAGTATCATAATAACAAGCCTAATTTATGCTTGAAAAGAATATAAAGATTAAGACAAAAGATTATCTAGTAAGTCAAGAAAAATTCAATCTAATTTTTGATGAAGAATCCGACATGCTAATAACCAATCCTGAACCAAAAAATTTAGAAAAATATTATGATCCAAAAAACTATATTTCTCACTCCGATGAAAAAAATAGTTTCATAGAAAAAGTCTATCAAGAAGTTAAAAAAATTACATTAAAGAAAAAGGTAAAGTTAATTGACCAATATTCTTTAAAAGAAAAAACACTTTTAGATATTGGATGTGGAACAGGAGAATTTTTAGCTTACGCAAAAAACAAAAAATGGAATACCGTTGGAGTAGAAGTAAACCAAATGGCAAGTAAAAAAGCTACTAATAAAAATCTTGAAATATATAAAACCACAAAAGATTTACCATCTACAAAATATAATATAATAACACTTTGGCATGTATTAGAACACTTACCAAATTTAGATGAACAAATAAATAATATCAAAAAACGATTAGAAAAAAATGGAACATTAATAATTGCAGTTCCTAATTACAAATCTTACGATGCAGAATATTATAAAGAATTTTGGGCAGCATATGACACACCAAGACATTTATGGCATTTCTCTCAAAACGCAATTAAAATAATATTTGAGAAACATAATTTTAGAGTGGATAAAACATTACCCATGTATTTTGATTCCTATTACGTTTCTCTTTTATCAGAGAAATATAAAAATGGTAAATCAAATTACCTAAAAGCCTTTTACCGTGGTTTGGTATCAAATATTATTGCAAAATCTAATGGAGAGTATTCATCCCTCATATATGTCCTTAAAAAGGAGTAAAAACTAATTTTAAAGAGATTTAAAAGATTATAAATGATAAACCATATACTTTATCGCTAAATATTTAAAAAGCTTTTAAATACACCTTAAAATACTTCATTAATATAAGATTTATTTATCATAATAATATATTCCATAAGAATATTTTATTAAAGTATAAAACCACATACTATTATTAATTTTAAAACATTTACATTCTAAAACCTTTATTACTTTTGCATCTCACAAAAATGAAAAAATGAAAAACCTAATTGTAATTTTTGCTATTGCATTATTAGCTTCTTGCCAACAAGAAAAAATTGGATACGTAGATAACGTAAAATTGATGGATGAGTATCAACAAAAAATTGATGTTGAATCTCAATTCAAAGTAAAGGCAGATGCCTTAGCTAAAACAAGAGATAGTATTTCTCAAGCATTTCAATTCGAAGCTCAAGCTTTCCAGACAAAAGCTCAATCAATGTCTCAATCTAAAGCACAAGAAGAATATGCTGCTATGCAACAGAGAGGACAAATTATTGGTCAACAACTTCAACAACAAGATCAACAATTACAAATGGAAGGACAGACTGAAATGGATAGCATTGTATCTAAAGTTAAAGAAGAAATAAAAGCTTACGGAAAATCTAATGGTTACTCTTTTATTTTAGGTGGAGGAGATGGTGGAAGTGTACTTTACGGTACAGAGGACAATGATCTTACAGCAGATATTGTTAAACTACTTAATGATAAGTACAAGAAATAAAAGTATACATACTTAGTTTTAAAAGCCGGTTAATAGCCGGCTTTTTTATTCTATAATATTAGTCTCGAATCTTTCCAATTCGTGTTCTATATTAAACTGATTTTTCGGTAAGAACCCTTTTACAACAAGAACTAATCCACATATAATAAGAATAATACCAATAATCTTTTTGACTAATAATATTCTAGCTGGAGTTAACTTTCTTTTTAATTGCTTTGCTAACAAAATTTTAAAAATGTCAGTAACAAAATAGGAGAGAAGTACAGTTGAAAAGAAAGTAAAAAAACGACTTGGTTGATTATCTAAACTAGGACCAATAATAATAATAATACCTAACCAAAATACGAGAACCCCTATATTAATAAAGTTCAATAAAAAACCTTTTATAAATAGACCAAGAAAATCTGATTTTCGAATTTTCTTAGACTCGTCTGGTATAACCTTTTTATCAACTTTAAAAAAAGTTACAAGTCCATATATTAATAGAATTACACCACCGAAAACATATAAACCTGGTTGATTACTTAAATTTTCAAGTAGTTGAAAACTACTAAAATAAGCAACAAGTATAAAGAGTATATCTGCTAATAATACCCCAAAGTCGAAAGTAATAGCAGCTCTAAACCCTTTAACAGCACTAGTTTGTAAAAGAACAAAGAAAACAGGACCAACCATAAAACTTAAGAAAAAACCTAAGGGAATTGCTGCCTGAATATCTTCTAACATCTACTTTTACATTCTTTTAATTGTCCCACCAAAAACTGTTTTCTCTTCAAGTTTTTTTGGATTACCATACACTAATACCTCACCGCCAGCCTTTACTGTAGCCTTAACATAGTCTTTTGCATTAATTTCTGCCCGTGATCCTGCATTAACATTGATGGTAGAAAAATTTGTTTTAAAATTCTTGCCTTCATAAACACCACCAGTGTTTATCTGAACATCTTGAAGATTAGAACTACCCGTAGTTCTGATTATACCACCAGAAACAGACTTTATTAACATTTGTTCAACATTGGCACTTACTATTAATTCACCACCTTCTTGAGCTTTTAACTCCAATACATCTTGTTGAATTAAATCTTCAGTTACTATTCTAGCATCTTCATTGACATCTATTACCAAGATATCACCAGCATAATATAAATCTACAAAGGTTTTATAACCACTGAAAATCTTACCGATTTGCATCCGTATTTTTAAAACACCTTCGTTATTAACAACAGCAACCTTATCCGTATTTTCACCTGAAATAATTACTTTATATTCTGTTGACTTTATTAAGTTAATAGACAAGCCATCAAATCCTTTTAATTCCTTAAAAGGTTCTAAACTTTGGGTAATCTTATTATCCTGGCCAGTAACCAAAAGACATCCTAAGAGAAACATTAATATTAAAACTTGTTTCATTCTTTTACGTGTAATGTTTGTTGAAAAACTATTTTAACCATAGTTTTCCCTATTTAGCCATCATATACCAAAATCTATTCCAAACTATTTATTGCTATCTGGAATCAAAGCAAAATCTAAATGCCTTTTGACTAAATCGGTACTCTTAACCATTACAGTTATCTCGTCACCTAAAGTATATTTCTTCTTGGTACGTTCGCCAACAATAGCATATTGCTTCTCATCAAAGATATAATAATCTCCTTTTATGTCTCTAATACGAATCATACCCTCACATTTGTTTGCTATGATTTCAACATAAATTCCCCATTCCGTAACTCCGCTAATAACACCACGGAATTCTTCGTCCTTATGATCTTGCATGAACTTGATCTGCATATACTTAATAGAATCTCGCTCTGCGCTAGATGCTAAATACTCCATATCTGAAGAATGCTTACATTTCTTTTCAAACTCCTCGGCATTAGCAGAACTACCACCATCTAAATAGTGTTGTAATAACCTATGCACCATAACATCTGGATACCTACGAATAGGAGATGTAAAGTGAGTGTAATAATCAAAAGCTAAACCATAATGACCAATATTATCAATAGTATAAATAGCTTTACTCATACTACGAATAGTAAGCGTATCTACCATATTCTGTTCTTTTTTACCTTTTACATCTTGTAGTAATTGGTTTAAAGAAGAACTAATAGATTTCTTGTCCTTAAAATCTAATTTATGTCCGAATTTAGATACAATACCGTTCAAAGCCATTAACTTATCTGGGTCTGGATCATCATGAATTCTATAAACAAAAGTCTTTTTAGGTTTTTGTTTTCCAATAAATTCTGCCACTTTTCTATTAGCTAATAGCATAAACTCTTCTATTAGCTTATTAGCATCTTTAGATTCTTTAAAGTAAACTCCTATTGGATTACTATTTTCATCAAGATTAAAACGTACTTCAACTTTATCAAAGGATAATGCCCCTTGATCCATACGTTTATCTCGCATTATTTTGGCTAACCTGTCCATTTCTAAGGTTGCCTCAACAACATCTTTAGAAACTGTATAAGCAGCATTCCTTATAGATATATCTTGCGGTATATCGCCGTTACCGGTCTCAATGATATACTGTGCCTCTTCATAGGCAAAACGTTCGTTAGAATCGATTACAGTTCTACCAAACCATTGATTTCTTATAATTGCATTAGTATCTAATTCAAATATTGCCGAAAAGGTATATTTCTCTTCATTCGGTCTTAATGAACACGCATTGTTAGAAAGAACTTCTGGTAACATAGGTACCACACGATCAACTAAATATACAGATGTTGCTCTTTGGTAAGCTTCATCATCTAATATAGTATCTTTTTGTAAGTAATGAGATACATCGGCAATATGAATACCTATCTCATAATTACCGTTTTCTAATTTTTGAAAAGATAATGCATCATCAAAATCTTTTGCATCTTTTGGATCTATAGTAAACGTAAGAACATCACGTACATCTCTACGCTTTAAAATTTCCTCTTCTTTTATACTTGTATCTAATCCATCGGCAAAATTCTGAACATCTGCAGGAAAAGAATATGGTAAACCGTATTCAGCTAAAATAGAATGAATTTCGGTGTCATGTTCCCCTGGTATTCCTAATACCTCAGTAACTTTACCAAAAGGGGAGTCAACATCCTCTGGCCAATCGGTAATTTCAACTAATACTTTCTCACCATCTTTTGCATCACCTAATTTATCTTTTGATACAAAAATATCGGTATACATTCTAAAATCAGAAGGTCTAACAAAAGCAAAAGTCTTTTGCATATCAACAATACCAACAAAAGTTGTTTTGTATCTTTCAAGTACTTTAACTATCTCACCTTCAAGCTTTTTACTTTTACTTCTTGGATAGATATAAACTTCTACTTTATCTTTATGAAAAGCTTTATTTAATTTATTGGAAGGAATAAATATATCGTCATCCATACCATCAACAACAATGTAGGCATTTCCTTTACCAGTAACATCTACAGTACCTTCGTAATAAGATTTAGTATTTTCTAAAACTTTATACTGACCTCTATCCACTTCTTGAATTCTCTTTTTCTCTTTAAGCTCAGTTAACCTTTTAATAAGGGTATTTCTATCTTGAGCTTCTGTAATATTTATCTTAGCAGCAATCTGCTTATAGTTGAAACTTTGATTCGGGTCCTTCTCTAGAACAGTGAAAATACCTTTAGTAATTTCGTTCTTTTTATGATTATTCGCCTTCTTATTTCTTTTTGACATTAAACTTTTAATTTATTGGAAAATTACGAATTATAATTCACTACCTGTTAGTCTACTTCTTATTGAAAAGTTAAGTAAATAAGTTGTTATTAACATATATATCATAAATGGCATTTTTTCTTTTAAATTAAATTAAATATTAATGATTATTATAGCTTGTTAATATCTGCAATAACTTATTTGGATATTACTTGACAATATGAGATACGAATACTTGTTGACAATCTATTTATGTAATCTACAATTGAGAACCAGTATTTTGAGGAGTTATTAAACGTGGTTTATAACTGCTATTAACATGAATTTATTAATAACTAAATGTAATTTTTATGTTAACTAGGGTTGTTAATTTGATGAAAATCATCTAACACTTTATAATATTTAAATTCGTGTTAAGAAGATTAAAAGTGTAAGCAGATGTCAACTTTAATAACCAAATTTTTAAGCAACTTTTTCTAAACAATTTATGCAGTGAGTAATCACGCTTATAACATACTAATTAACAATTATTATTATTTACATGGCAACTATTGTTGTCAACCCCTCTAATTTTGTTGTGAAACGCTGATTATTGTACCTTTAGCATGGTTTAGTTCCACCCCCACTGGATATAAATCATGAACTATTAACCTTAAAATATTACGCATATGAAAATAGCTATTGGTAACGACCATGCTGGTACAGAATATAAATTAGCTATTATAGGTCTATTAAAATCTAAACAGATAGAAGTTATAAATTATGGTACTGATGGCACAGATAGTGTTGATTATCCAGATTTCGCGCACCCTGTTGCATTAGATGTTGAAAATGGTATTGCAGATTTTGGTGTTTTAATCTGTGGTAGTGGTAATGGAGCTTGTATGACCGCTAATAAACAACAAAATGTTAGAGCTGCCTTATGTTGGACTAAAGAGATAACCAAATTAGCTAGAGAACATAATGATGCTAATATTTTAAGTTTACCAGCTAGATATATAGCACTACCTCAGGCACTTGAAATGGTATCTACTTTCTTAAATACTTCTTTTGAAGGAGGAAGGCATGAGCGTAGAATTGAAAAAATTCCACTACAATAATCTGTTATTAACATTGTTAATAACCTAAAATTAGGTATTTAATTAATTCATTTACAAATAGTTATTGGTTTATAGATATGAACATAACTAGTTAAATAAACAAATTAATGTTAGATATTAAAATTAAAGAATTTAAAGAATTTGATATTCAAGAGCTTTATAAAGTATTACAATTACGAAGTGAGATTTTTGTTGTGGAGCAGGACTGTGTTTATCAAGATATAGATGGTAAAGATGATAAAGCCCTTCATGTAATAGGACTAAGTAATAATGAGGTAGTTGCTTATACCCGTATTTTTAAATCAGGTATTTATTTTGATCAGGCTAGTATAGGTAGAGTAGCTGTACATAAACAACATAGAAAATTTGGTTATGGTAAAATTATAATGGAAGCTTCAATAAAAGCGGTACAAGAGCATTATAAAGAACATGAAATAAAAATTTCAGCACAAAAATATCTTACTAAGTTTTATACAGATTTAGGTTTTACTATTATAGGAGAAGATTATTTAGAAGATGGTATACCACATATAGCAATGATTAGAAAATAAAAATGTCCGCAACTTGCGGACATTTTTTATATGTATTATTAAAATAGATTTTTTAAATTTTAATTGGTGTTTTGTTAGTTAAGTTAATATCCTCTAACATGCTATCTGTAAATTTATAATGACCCCTGGTAGTTATAATTCTAAATCTATTAGAGTTCATTCTACTTAAGGTATCTAAAAAGAGCCATTTAGATTTAAGCAGCCTTGTTTTAGGAGATTTAAGACTAATATCAAAATAATATTTTCTACCATTTTTAATAGCTACAATATCTGGTGTAATATTGTCTTCTTTTCCTTTTCTAGTATAAGATTTAGGAGTTTCGTAACCCTCCATATCAGCTTTTATATTCTCGAACCCAGTAGCTTCTAAATGTTGAATTGATTTCTCTAAAAATTCTATATTTTCTGACTTTTCTACTTTTACCATACCTAATAAAATAACAAAAAAAAGGACAATTCCTAATTTTAAACGTTGATTAACAATATGTTGTGGTTAAAAATCAAAAAGAAGAGCGTTATTCTGAATAGTATGTATATCTCAGAAAATATAAATATTAAGAAAGTACACTAGGTAGTTTTAATTTTTTCGGCAAGAGTTTCACCAATTTTTTTAACAACACCAACTACTAGCGCATTACCCATAAAAAAAGCTCTTTTAGTATTTGAGATACCTTCTAGATACGTATGGTTGTCAGGGAACATATTTAGGCGTTCCAATTCAACAGGGGTTAATCTTCGTAGTCCTTTTTTAGTATGAATAACATGTTTAAATCTTGAAGCGCTTTTACCACCTTCTCCTGTAATAATTGTTCTGGAAGCATTATCCAACGCATCAGGGAAAATCATACTACCTTCATTATAATGATATACAAAACCAGATTTAGACGTTCTCGTTTCTTTTTTAGCACCTTTTAAATAATGCCACTTATCATGGTCTTCAATAGGAATATAAAATTCTTCTGGTATACTTTCCTTTTGCAAAACATCTGCTAAAACTGTTCTTTTTCCAACATAGCTAGCGGTAGTCTTGGTGGTATGAACCTTGCCATTTATAAAAACTCCGGTATTTAGAAATGGAGATAATTTTTCACCCAAGTTAAAATTTTCTGATAATGAAACAAGATCATCTGTTATATCAAAAGTCATCATTTTAGATGAAGTACTGGTCACTGGGAATGCCGATGCAATTGTACCTTTTTCAAAAATCCACTCTTCAGGTTTAGCCTTTTTAAATTGTTTATAAAGTGGCGTAGATTTATGGTATCCTAAGAAAAAAATACGTCTACGTCGTTGTGGCAATCCATAATCAGCAGCGTTAATAACTCTCCATTCTACGGCATAACCTAAATCATCTAAGCTTTTTAGCATGATTGCAAAATCTCTACCGCGTTGACTAGAAGGAGATTTTAGTAGTCTATCAACATTTTCAAGAAACAGGTATTTTGGAGGGTTATTTTTTTCCGATAAAATTCTATGAATGCTCCACCACAACACACCCTTTTTACCAATAAGACCTTTAGAGTTATTTAATGTTGCTGCAACCGAGTAATCTTGACATGGAAAGCCACCCACTAGAATATCTGCATCGGCAATATCTTTAGTGGGCACTTCAGAAATATCTTGATTGCGATGATTCTGGGGTCCAAATCTAGCTTCATAAACCTTCGATGCATGCTGTGTTTTAGTACTGGGTTCAAATTGATTGCTCCAAACTACCTCATAGTTATCAGTATCCTCCAACCCTAAGCGAAATCCACCAACACCTGCAAAAAGCTCTATGACCCTTAGTTTCTTCATTTGCGATAAAATTACATAATTTCACATGGTAAATACTACTAGAAATTATTTTAGAGATGAAGAGAATAATGTTACAGAAGACTTTTGTGTTGATTTTGATTGCTTTAAATACGGCATGTGGCGTTCATATGGACGAAAAAAAATTAATGGCGAATGAAATTGAAAGTATCAAAAATGTTTTTGCACCAGATAAACGAACGGCACTTTTTAATTTAGAAGTATTAGATGGTCCCTCAGGTTTTACGTTGGTTGGTGAAACTAATTTACCAAATGCAATAGATTCTTTAATCATCGTTTTAAAAGAAAAAGGTATAAATGCTAAGAATGAAGTAAAAATATTACCTGCTGATAATTTAGAAGGGATGACAAAAGCAGTTATTAATATTTCTGCAGCAAACCTTAGAAGTAACCCAAAACACTCTGCAGAGTTAGCTACACAAGCTACGTTGGGTACTGTGGTTAATGTTTTAAAGAAGGAAGGAGATTGGTATTTAATACAAACACCAGATATGTATTTGGCATGGGTAGATCCAGGCGGAATACAGTTGATGACAGAGGATGATGTAGCGCAATGGACAGCATCAGAAAAGATTATTTATACCTCTACATATGGGCATGCATTTAAATCTATAGATGCTAAAAATAGAGTGTCTGATCTAGTTGCAGGAAGCTTATTAAAAGTTCTAAATAGTGATGATGATTTTTATGAAGTAGAATTTCCAGATAGTAGAAAAGCTTATGTATCTAAAGAAGAGGCTTTAGAATATAACACCTGGTTATCAAACTTAGATTATCAGGCAGATTCACTTATAGAAACTTCACGAACTTTAATTGGTGTTCCATATTTATGGGGTGGTACTTCTACAAAAGGTGTTGATTGTAGTGGGTACACAAAAACTATTTACTTTCTAAATGGAATGGTAATACCTAGAGATGCATCGCAACAAGTACATGCTGGTATGCCAATAGACTCGGTTGCTGATTTTAGTAAATTAGAAAAAGGCGATTTGTTATTCTTTGGAAGAAAAGCAACAGAAACAACTTCAGAAAAAGTAGTTCATGTTGGTATGTGGATTGGTGATAATCAGTTTATACATGCATCTGAAATGGTACGTATAAGTAGTGTAGATAAAGATTCTCCAAATTACGACGAATTTAATGTAGGAAGGTATTTAAGAACCCAACGATTATTAAATCAAGAAGATCCTCTATTAAAGAATTTGAATATTATTAAACCGCTTAAAGATTAACCTATTTTGTAGAATTGGTAGTTCATCGTTTTTAAGATAAAAATTATAACATTGTTATGTTAAGCTCGTTTTATGATAGTTCACTATCAATTACTTGCTATGAAAAAAACGTTGTTTCTTGTTTTAATCTGCTGTTTTTTAGGATCATTTACCACCATGGCTCAAAACGATGTTGCTACTTTATATTTTAAGGATGGAAGGAAACTTCATGGACTTGCAAAGCTCATAAATGGCGACCAAGTAAAGTTTAGAAATGCAAAAGGGGAGAAAGCAGAAAGATATCATTTTGAAGATTTAGCGCAAGTGGTTATCAATGACAGAGAAGAACCTTCCACGTATATCTATTTAGAAATTCGCAAAGGCTTTTTTAATGTTGTTAGAGAACTAGAAATAGGACCTGTAAGTTTATATGTTCTTGAGCAAAGAGGCTATTCAGCACCTATGTATATGGCTGGTGCAAATAGTCAAATGAATATGATGCATAGTAACTTTTACGATTTAAATAACTTATATGTAAGTAAGGGAAATAAAGGAGAAATTACCCATTTAGGTTCAAATCAACTTTTTAGTAAAAATTTTAAAAATGCTGCATCAGAATATTTTTCTGATTGTCCAGTTTTAGTGACAAAGATTCAGAACAAAGAATTCAAAAAAAAACATGTTAAGGACATTGTCAACTTTTACAACCTTAAGTGCAATGAGCAGCATGCAGTTATCCTAGAGAAAAAACAGTAATAAAAATTCCTTTTTAATCTCCTATTCTGAAGTTATAAATTCACGGATATCTTTACTTAATTTAATTAAATCTGGTTCATGTGTATACATCATATGTCCCGCTTCATAATATTTCATATCAACACGTTCCTTTACTATGCCGTTTCTATCAAAGGTATATTCAGCATCGAAAAACGGAGTAATTAAATCATAATAACCACTTGCAACCATTATTTTCATAGCGGTATTTCTACGCATGGTTTCGCCCAAATCTGGAGCAGTATTTACAGGCATTGGTTCCCAATATTTACCATCTGGCACAGTTCTCCATCTCCAATTAGATCCACCACCAGAAGTAATATATGGCCTATCCATTTTAATATTTAGTTCAGATGCGAAGTAATGATTTAAACTAGCAGTATAAGCAGCACTTATTTGGTAGCTGGCAGCATCACCCAAATGAGGATTTTCAGATACTTTATCTACTTCATCACCCATAAACCGACCATCAAGCCTACCGATGGCTAAACCCTTGTCAGACAATAATTGTTTTTGAAAACGGCCCATTAAAATTCGTAGATCAGATTGTATAATATAGTTCTTGTCCAATCCTGTGAAATAAGATAATTTTTCAGCAACGGCATCTTTCTCGGTTTTACTTAAAGAGTTTCCTTTATAGAGTGCTGGTATATAAGTATTGTACGTAAAATCTCGGCATTCTTGGGTAAAGCTTTCCAAAGTAGCACCTTTTCCTGCCTTTTTATGGTACCATGCGGTTGCCGCCATACTAGGTAAATAAGTAATAAATGAAGTTATGTTGTTAGATACAGAAGTAGACCCTGCATAATCTAATGCTTGTGAAATTAAAATCATTCCGTTTAAAGCCATATTCTGACCAGAACCTTCTAAGGTTTTCCCCAATGCAGCAGCACGTGTAGTTCCATAACTTTCACCCGCTAAATATTTAGGAGAAAACCAACGTTCGTTTTCGGTAACCCACTTTCTTATAAATTGTGCGAAGGAATCTACATCTTCTTTTAATCCGTAAAAATCTTTTCCTTCTCCCTTACCAACTAATCTGCTATAACCAGTACCAACTGGGTCAATAAAGACTAAATCTGTAATATCTAATAATCCATGTTCATTATTTACTAAATTGTAAGGAGCCGCACCATCATCGTTTTTAGCATCAGAATCTACTTTTACAACCTTAGGTCCAAAAAACCCCATATGCAACCACATTGATGCAGAACCCGGACCACCATTAAATACAAAGGTTACAGGTCTTTTCTTAACATCTATCAAATTGTTTTTTGTATAAGCTACAGACCAAAATGTAGCAATAGAATCGCCCTCTTTATTGGTTAAAAAAGTTTCTTTTGCAGTTGTAGTATAGTCGATAGATGCACCACCAAAAACGCCTTTATGCTTTGTAATAAATGACTTTGCTTCAGGTATTGGCTTAGTAGTGTTTTCCTTTTTTAAATCTTGAGCTTGAGTAAATGTGTTTAGCAATAAGCAGCTTGCAATGAATAATAGATTTCGCATGGTTAGAAGTGTTGTTTGGCTATAACTTTAAATAATCATTTTAAAAGTAGCTATAATAAATCAACAGATTACGCAACTCTTTAAATTCATTTCCTATTTAATATCCATCAATCTATTATAGATAACATTTGTTATATTTAGTAAGGCTCTAATAAAAACAAAACCTTGCGACTATGAACATAATTATCATTTGGTCATTATTAAAAAAATCAACTTTTGTTTTGCTAGTTGTAATTACAATGGTGATGTTTAGTAGCTATGTACAGGGTCAAGAAACTCTTGAAGGCAAATCTATAATCGCAGTATTTGCACATCCAGATGATGAAAGTACCATTGCACCTATTTTAGCAAGATATATAAGAGAAGGAGCTACGGTTACATTGGTTGTTGTTACAGATGGTAGATTTGGAACAAATGATTTTCATGATCATATAGCAGGAGAAACTTTGGTTGTAATTAGAAAAGAAGAAATGAAATGTGCAGCAGAGAAATTAGGGGCAGATTTAATTCACTTAGACTATCATGATCAATTAAAAGCTGCAGACGGTTATGATGGTCATGTACCACACGCAAGAGCTATGATATTGGAACTAAATAGTATTGTAAAAAAGTTGGAACCAGATGTATTAATTACATGGGGTCCAGATGGTGGATCTACCCATATGGACCATAGATTGGTCGGCGCTTCTGTAACACAGGTTTTTCTAAGCTCGGATTGGAAAAAATCAATGTCTTTATTCTATTATGGTACACCAGAAGAAAACATTAAGGGTGAAGAAAATAAAATACTTAGAAGTCAAAACAAGAAATACTTAAGAACTAAAGTCTCGTATTCAGAAGTAGATTTTGACAAAGCCTATAACTCTTACAAATGTCACTATAGCCAAATTGACTCGACATTAACGAAAGAGGAGTTTAGAAACAGGGGTAACAAAAAAGATAATGTCATTTATCTTAGAAGATTTGTAGCTCCACAAAATGATTCCGATACAGTTTTCGATTAATTAAAATCCCAATTTAACAGGACTAATTATTTTAAGATATTACTATACTTGGAGTTATTGCTTAATAATTCTGTAGCTGCTAAAATAGCATCATCATTATTTAAGTAATATTGGTATAGACCGTTTCTGTAGAAATAGCGTTTAACAATTTCATCTTCTAGATTTTTTTGAATTTCGCTCTGGTACTTATCTAACGCATTAATTTTACCTTTTTCTATGTTCGCTAACAAGGTTTTGTAGCTATCCTTTACATCAGAACCTAAAAAGTCATTTTCGTCGCCTGAGAGTGCCTTTTTAATTGCCTGCTCTGCCTTGGTTTCAAAAGAGAACCTACTTTGCTTTACATAATTTTTAAATTCATTAAAATCAGAATCGGAGAATTTAAAATCAGTAACATTATTTAAATTATGAGAATAATGATAATTGGTAGCATAATCGAATATGACATTGTTTTGTAGCAATGCCAAAGTAAGGTCATTGGTTTTAGAAGTTGCCACTTCAATGTCTGGTAAAATACCACCACCATCTTGTACTTTTCTACCGTTACGGGTAGTAAAATCATTAAAAGTGGTATTACGTACGGCATTACCACTTTCATCTCTGTTCCAATAATCTAACGATTGTATGCAACGACCAGATGAGGTGTAATATCTAGAAATAGTAACCTTTAGTTGCGTACCATATGTTAATTTAAGAGGGCGTTGTACTAAGCCTTTTCCAAAACTTCTTGCGCCCATAATTACTGCTCTATCTAAATCTTGTAAACTACCTGAAACAATTTCACTTGCAGAAGCACTGCTACCGTTTACTAAGACTACCAGTGGAATTTCTTCATCTATAGGTTGATTGTTGGTATGATACTCACGATTAAATTTCTTGACCTTAGATTTTGTAGTAACCACTAACTCCCCTTTTGGAACAAACAGATTGGTAACATTTATCGCTTCAGATAATAATCCGCCTGGATTTCCCCTTAGGTCTAAAATAATTTTCTCGGCACCCTTTCCTTTTAAGTCTAATAGGGCAGCTTTAGTTTGCTCGGTAGCTTTAGCATTGAACTTGGCCAAAACAATGTATCCGGTTTTGTTGTCGATCATTTTAAAGAAAGGAACGGCATCTACCTCTATACCTTCACGGGTAATTTTTGTAGAATTTATTTTTCCTTGTCTTTTGTATGTTACATTAACCGTAGATCCATTACCCCCTTTTAAGAGCTCACTGGCATTATTTTCAAAATCGGCAACTTTGATGTCTCCAATTTGTATTATTTCGTCACCGGCCTTTAAACCAGCTTTATCTGCAGGGTAACCTTCGTGTGGCTCAACAATTAACAGCTTATCATCAAAAGAACGTACCATTGCACCAATACCCGAGTATTCTCCTGCATTGTTTATTCGGTAAGTCTCTACGTCTTGTTCGTTTAGAAATTTGGTATAAGGATCTAATTCCTCTAGCATATTTTTAATGGCTGTATCCATTAATTCTGCCGGGTTAGTTTCATCCACATAATTCATGTTCAATTCTTTGAACAAGGTGGTGAAGATTTCAATCTGTTTAGCTATTTCAAAAAAGTCACTTTTATAACTACTTCCAATAAAAAGAAAGGCTATGGCAATAATGGGTACAAGTACTTTTTTACTTACTATTTTTTTCATCAATCTGTAGCTTAAACTTGTTTAAAACGAGCTTCATTTTATGATCTAACTGCTCAAAGGTGGGCATATCCTTACCAAGGTATAAAAATAGAAACGCAAAGTTTGCATCTGTATTGTTAAAAACCAGTGCTTTATTAAGTCTATAAGACTCTCTAAGCAAACGTTTAATCATGTTTCTATCTACGGCACTTTTAAAATTACGTTTGGCAACCGTAACTCCAGTTTTTATTGGCACTTCTTTATTCTCTACGGATAGATAAATTAATTTCAACGGATATACAGAAATACCTTTACCCTCTTCAAACAATTGTGTGATGAGTGTTTTGCTTTTAAGTTTTTCCTTTTTTCCGAAGGATTTATCCATTATAAAATAAATATTAAAAAAAATTTGCCCCCAAGAAGGGGGCATAAATATCTAAAATTTTAGAAGAAGATACTATTCTGCTTGCCAAACATTATTTTCTAAATTCACATCAGCCATTAGCTGAGATGGATCTAAAACAATTGCTTTTATGGAAGACATTGGTTTATTAATTACAAAATCATAGGTAGGGTAAGCCCAAGCCCAATCTTCTATAACCGTTCTTTCAATGCCATCATATGGGTTTGCTTTTTCACCGCGCATCATACGTAACGGAGCATAAAAAGTTTCTCTGGTATCGTCATTGTATACGACTAAAATATCCATAGGCATAGGCATTAAACCAATACGCTCTAAGGTAACTTTGGTTGTGTTTTCTGTAGCGGCTACTTCTTTTATACCATAATCAATAGTATTGGTAGTCTGTGTCCAGTCGGTCAAGTACCAATCTAATTCAAAGCCAGATACTTTTTCGGCAACACGTTTAACATCATTAGGCACAGGATGTTTAAATTTAAACTCATCGTAATACTGACGAATAGTTTCCATTAATTTATCTTGACCAATAACATACCCTAGTTGAGATAGAAAAATAGAACCCTTGCTATATGCAGAAATTCCATAGGCAAAGTTAAGATCGTAACGATCTGCATAAGTACCTTGAGGTTGTTCTTTACCTGAAAGTGCTAAGTTTCTATAACCCTTGTACGTACTCTCAAAAGGATTTTCTTTTTCATAATCCATTATTTCACTCATGCAAAGCTTAGATATAAATGAAGTAAATCCTTCATCCATCCATTCATGTTTAGCTTCGTTAGTTGCTAAAATATGTTGAAACCACGAGTGGGCCATTTCATGTGCCATTACACCGACTAGGCTGCTAAATTTGCGGTCGCCTGTTATTAGTGTTGACATGGCATATTCCATACCACCATCACCACCTTGAATTACCGAATATTGATCATAAGGATATTGACCAATGTTCTTATTGAAAAACTCCATTGCCTCTACTGTTTTAGGCTGAAGATTTTTCCAGTTTTCTAAGATTTTAGGATTGTCCTTATAAAGAAAATGAAGTACTGGTCCATTAGGGACTTGTTGAATATCATGAATATATTCTGGATCTGCAGCCCACATAAAATCATGTACCATTGGTGCTTTAAAGTGCCAAGTTAAGGTCTTGCCTTTTTGCTTTTTAACCTTAGTACCTGGTGTTTCATAACCATGACCAATTTCATTTGGGTTTTGTAGATAACCTGTTCCACCAACCGTATAATTTTTATCAATAGTAAGTTTTACATCAAAATCACCCCATACACCTTGAAACTCACGTGCTATATAAGGATCTGCATGCCAACCTTCAAAGTCGTATTCAGCCAATTTTGGAAACCATTGGCTCATTGATAGCGCAACACCTTCTTCACTATTTCTACCAGAACGTCTAATCTGTAATGGTACCTGACCTTTAAATTCCATGTTAAAAGTGGACTTTTCTCCTGCTGGTATCGGCTTGGCTAAATCAACAACCAAAACGGTACCTTCTTCAGAAAAAGAAACTTTACTACCATCTTGTGTTAAAGAAGAAGCATGTAAGTAACCCATTTCACTTTCAGTAAGTATAGATATTCTACTCTTCTTGTCTTCCGTAATCATTCGTCCGTCCGGATCTGCAATCGATTGTAGACGAATATCCATTTCACTACCTGGCTGAAAAGCATTAAAATACAAATGGAAATACACTCGTTTTAACTCATCTGGAGAATTGTTGGTGTAGACCAAAGTCTGCGTACCTGTATATTGAAAATTGTCAACATCCATATCTACAGCCATGGTATAATCTACATGTTGTTGCCAATAGTCGGTCTTATTCTGAGCAAACAATCCAACTGTAAATAATACTGTAAATAGTGTAAAAAATGATTTAGTCATATGAGTTGTGTAATTATTATAATTTAACCTGTCCTGCAGCTACTTTACTTGCTAGTACCAATGCATTGTAAGCATTTGCAATTTTACCAGATGTAGATATTTGATCTAATGTATCACTTTTGGTACCAGCTGAGCCTAAAACAACTTTCGATTTTATAGGCAAACCAGACTGTAGAATAATTTTTTTAACCTGAGCAGCCGTTAGGCTTGGGTATTGAGACATTACTAAAGCAGCAACACCAGCAACACCAGGAGCGGCCATAGATGTACCAGGAGAATATTCGTATTCATTATTTGGATAGGTAGAGTAGATATCTGTACCTGGGGCAAAAACATCAACATTTATTTTACCGTAGTTAGAATAGCTAGCCACCAATTCAGAACCATATTTAGGATTTAAAGCACCAACAGTTATTACGTTATCTGCAATTTCTGGTCCGTTGTTTATTTGATCATTAGGGAAATTTGCATTGATAGGGTCATCTAAATTAGCGCCGTCGTTACCAGCAGCATGAACAAAAAGCACATTTTTGTCAGCGGCATACTTTATAGCATCATTAACCCATTTGGCATTTGGTGAAAAAGATTTTCCGAAACTACCGTTGATTACACGCGCTCCATTATCTACAGCATATCTAATACCTCTTGCAATATCCTTGTCGTACTCATCTCCGTTAGGTACAGCCCTAATACTCATAATTGCAACGTTATTAGCAACCCCGTTTACACCTTTACCGTTATTACGCTCTGCGGCTATAATACCTGCTACGTGCGTACCATGACTTTCATCATCAACCCTGTTCTTAGGGTTTCCATTTCCGTAATTAACATCGGTAATATCATAAGCATCATCACCTACAGATTCTCTACCATTAAAATCTTTATTTAAATTATAATTAAGTTGTTCTGTATAATACGTAAGACCATTTTTTAAATCTTTAAGTACTTCAGGGATAGTGTCATTAATACCGAACATTTGATTTAATATGGCAACATTACGTTGCATAGTTTCATCTGTTGCTTTAATGCTAGACAAATCTTGTTTGGTATAAACTTCTTTCTTTAAATACTTTTGAACGTCTGCATCTGCATTTTTCACAGCTTGGTATATAGATTCATACTGCTCTTTACCTTGTAATGCTTCATTATATTTTGAGTCTAGTTTTGCTTTCGCTTTAGACAAGGTTGCTGCATCTCCAATATTTAAGCGTAGCATACGAACATATTCTAATTGCTCATTGTATGATTCACCTAAGAAATTATAACCGTGTATATCATCAATAAAACCATTTCCGTCATCATCAATACCGTTACCCGCTTTTTCTTTAGTGTTGGTCCATAATACGTTTACTAGATCTTCATGGTTTAAATCAATACCAGAATCAAGAACGGCAACGATAGTTTTTGTTCCTTTTCTATTTTTAATGATTTCTGAGTACGCTTTGTCAACACTCATACCTGGTATAGTATCGGTAACCAAGTCTAAATGTCCCCAATTATTTTTCTCACTAGTGGTTAAATCGGAAATTTTTAGAGGTGTAGTGTCAATGTTTTCAACAGGGGTAAGTACCAATCCGCTTCCGCCTGCAGTTTTTGTACTTCCACACCCAATTAATATTGCGGCAATAGAAAGGGCAAAAATTGTTTTAAAATATGTGTTTGTCATATGAGGGCAACTTTTAGTAAATGTTTATAGATTGTGTTTATTAGCGTAAAGTTAATTGAACAACTGATCAAATGTAAATACCTGATCCAAACGAACACCTTTTTCGGTGTGTTTTAAGGTACATAGTTGATTATGTGCATCGTGTTCAAAGAATAGATAATAGTTGTTTTCAACGGCCTCGTTTAAGAACAATTCTTTTTCTGTCATTGTAATCAATGGTCGTGTGTCATAACCAATAACATAGGGTAATGGAATATGACCTACTGTAGGTATAAGATCTGCTACGTAAGCTATTGTTTTGCCTTTGTATGAAAATTGTGGCAACATTTGTTTTTCTGTATGGCCGTCAACAAAACGGATATCAAAACCAAGAAGGCTATTTTTTAAGAAACTATCATTGGTATGGTCAATAAAATTTAGTTGACCACTTTCTTTCATGGGCATTAGGTTTTCTTTCAAAAAAGATGCCTTCTCTCTTGGGTTTGGTTCTGTAGCCCATTTCCAATGCTTTTCATTGGTCCAGAATTTGGCATTTTTAAAAGCAGGTTCATATCCTGTTCTGTCTTTGTTCCATTGAATTGCTCCACCAACGTGGTCGAAATGAAGGTGGGTTAAAAAAACATCGGTAATATCATCTCTATGAAACCCATGCTTTTTTAATGATATGTCAATATTGAAATCTCCCCAACGATAGTAGTATCCAAAAAATTGGTCAGATTGTTTATTGCCCATTCCGGTGTCAACTAAAATTAACCGATTACCGTCTTCAATTAAGAGACTTCTAGCTGCAATATCAATTAAATTATTATCGTCTGCCGGGTTTGTTCTTTGCCAAATAGTCTTTGGAACTACGCCAAACATAGCGCCGCCATCTAATTTAAAATTACCAGTTTCAACGGGATAAATTTTCATAAATGGCAAAATAATAAAAGTGCATGTAATCTTAGAAATATTAAGAAGATATTATCATTTAACCATTAGATTATATAAGGACTTTTTCAACTTTGATGTTGCCGAATTGAAATTAACAAGACCAAAAACTACCTCGTTTATTATGACACCTTCTTTGAAGGTAATTAGTCTTCTGCAAGTAGATTTCCTATTTGATGATGAGCCAATGGTTTGGTTAAATGTTTTCTAACTACAGGATATTCTTTTCCCTTGTCTGAATCTATTGAATCAATAGAAGAACTTAAAATATATACTCTACAATGGTTGATAAGTGAATCGGACATTTTTTGATATTCATCTAAAAACTCGAACCCGTTCATGCCAGGCATTTTAATATCAAGAAAAATAACATCTGGGTAAGTTTCGGTATTTTCGACTACACCGGTTAAATATTCTAAAGCATCTTGACCGGAGGTCATAGTCGTTATTTGAGAAATATTATCCTCTTTCGAAATAATGGCTTTATTAATGAAATTATCCACATCCGAATCGTCTATCAATAAAATATTTATATCCTTAGTCATATTATAATCTAACTGATTCATTTGGTATTTTTAAAGTAAAAGTTGAGCCTTCTCCAATTTTTGATTTTACTTCTATTTTACCATTTAATTTAAAAATTACTTCTTTAACAATATATAGACCTATACCAGACCCCATAACTTTAGAAGAGACCCTATAAAACATTTCAAAAATCTTTTCTAATTGATCTTTGGCCATACCAACTCCATTATCTTTTATTTCTATGATAGCCTCTTTTTTGGTCGTTTTTACACTAATCCAAATTGAAGGAGAAACCTTTTTTACATCATGATACTTAATAGCATTTGAAATAAAATTATTCAATAAAATTGAAATTCGTTTACTATCTGATGCAAATTCTATTATTTCATCTACACTTACTTCTATATTTATTTTACTGGTGTTATCTAAATACCAGAAGCTTTCAAGGGATTGTTCAATTAAGTTAGTAAAATTTATGGATTCTAGCTTAACTTGAACATGTTTATTTCGTGAATATTCAATTATGTCTTTAATGAAACTATCTAACCTTACAATTGATTTTTCCATCATATTAATATGTTGAAATAACTTTGGGTCTATTTCTTCCATTTGTATTAAATGAATTAAACCTAAAACAGAAGACAACGGAGCTCTTAATTCATGAGAGGCACTATACACAAAACTATCAAGTTCCGAGTTGGTTTTTTGAAGCTCAAAATACTGATTTTCTAAATTTATTTCTGCTTCTTTTCTTTTTGTATCATCAAATAAGCTTACTAAAAAGTTTTCTTTGTTGTTAAAATTCAACGGTTCAATAGATATTAAAATAGACCTTTTTTGACCATTTCTAAGGTATATAACAAGCTCTTGATTGATACATTTTCCAGTTTCCGAAAACTGCTCCAATATTTTAAAACGTTCTTTTTCGTCTACCTTAACAACACCGGTTTCTAAAATTATTTTACCAATAAGTTCTTCTCTATTGGTATTTAAAAGAGTGTAGGCGGTTTCATTAGCTTCGATAACCTTTCTCTCATTATCTATCATAATCATGCCTATTAGATTGGTCTGAAAAGCTTTTAAGAATTTCTCTTGACTTTCTATTAGGGCTTCTTCTGCTAATATGCTTTTGGTAATATCCATTGCCGTACCACGGTATATAATTGGTTTACCGTTAGTATCAAAGACTAATTCTGAAGAGGCTAAAAAGTATTTAAATGTTTTGTTTTTAAGTTGAATTCTATAAATACCAGGGGATTGGTGACTATCTTCTGGTTTAGAAGTTAAAATTTTATCCATTAAAATTAAATCTTCAGCGTAAATAGTATCTCTTACCATATCTACAGTCATAACAATACTAGGGTCTATTTCGTGCATCGCGAACATTTCTTTAGACCATTCTACAATATTGCAAGTCATATCCCAATGCCAATAACCTATATTTCCAATTCTTATAGCGGCATCCATTTTAGATTGAAGCGATACAATCTCTTTTTCTGCATTATTTTGTTTGGTAATGTCTACAATTGTTCCCCTGTATTTTATAGGTGTTTTTTCTTCGTTGCGAACAACCTCCATTTCGGCTAGCAAATGTTTTATAGAGCCATCTCTAACAATTATTCTGTATGATATGGAGTAGTTATCAATATCATCGGTTATGTTATTTACGAGTTCTCTATGTCTCTCAATATCATCGGGGTGCATTAATGTTTCAACAAACTGCAGGGTTATTTCGGTATCTGTATCAACATCATATATTTCAAATAATCTTGGAGACCAATGGATGGTTTTTGTGAAAAAATCATAATCCCAATACCCGATCTTACCAATACGCATGGCAATATCCATTTTATTCTTAAGTTCTAGAATCTCAATATCAGCCACTTTTTCTTTGGTAATATCGATTACGGTACCTCTAAAGTTAACCGCCATATTATCTGGATCTCTAATAACTTCAACTTCTACCATTAGATGTTTTATAGAACCATCAGTAACAATTATTCTGTAGGTAAATGTATGCGTGCTTTTTTCTATTATTAAATCTCTAACGTTTTGACGGTGCTTTTCTACATCATCTGGGTGAATAATCGTTTCTAAGAATGATATTGTTAGTACGTTATCTGGATCAATATCATAAATAGTATACATTAATGGGGAACAGATAAATGTTTCCGTTTTTACATCAAAATCCCAATACCCTATTTTACCAATTCTTATAGCGGCATTCATTTTGCCCTGTAGCTCTAGAATTTCTTTCTGCGATTTTTTACGTTCTGTAAGATCAAATCCTATAGAGCCGATACCTATAGGCTCATTTGTTGTTTTGTCTTTTATTATAAAACCCGAAAACTCTAGGGGTATTGTTTTTTTAGATTTTAAATTTTTAAGGGGAACTTCACCGGTCCATAAACCCTTTTCCATGATGGTTGGTAGGTGTTCATTCGTTACAACATCTTTATACTCCTCGGCGAAGAAATCATGTATTGTAGCATTTTTTATATCGAAATCGCATGGTAAGTCAATCAGTTTTTTACCAGCATCATTCAAAAAAAGGGGTTTGCCATCTATAGTGGCCAAACCAATAAACCCAGGACTATTTTCAATTACAGAAATAAGTTTTTGTTTTTCATGATCTTCTTTTTTTCTATGGGTGATGTCTCTAAAATATATTGATAACCCGGTTGCAGAAGGGTAAAGGTGATGTTCAATCCACTTACCTACTTTGGGGTGATACTGCTCAAAATAGGTATAAACCTGTCTTGCCATAGCACCTTTAAACATTGCGTAGCCTTCGGTTTTTTTGAATTCTGGATACTCATCCCAAACATTTTTGCCGAGCATTTCCTTAACATCCATGCCAACAACTTTTGCCGCCTTAGCATTAATATCAACAAAATTCCATTCACTATCAAATGCAACAAAGGCATCTGAAATTCGCTCTGTAAACTGTTTATATTTTCTCTCGCTATGTAGCGTTGCCAAGTTTGCATTATAAGCTTCCGTTTGGTCTATATACGTGCTTAAATTAAGCTTCTTACCTAAATATTCATAAGGCTCTATAGAAGTAATTAAATGAAGTTTATTCCCCTTCTTGTTCGTAAATTCAACTTCTATTTTATCAACTTGATCAGAACCATTAAAGACATTTAGACTGGGGTTTTTCTTTAATTCTTCTTCTAAATCAATTAAACCTAATTCTATAATTGTTTTTCCTTTTACTTCTTCTAACGTGTAACCAGTTAAATCTAGAAAATAACAATTGGCATCTACGAAGCGATTATTATGGTCTTTAATGGCCATGCCTACAAAACGATTGTTATATGCTTTGCTAAATTTTACTAAATTTTCTTCGGCAGCGAGCTCAAGCTCTTTTCTTTTGGTAATATCTCTTATAATACCTAAAACAGCAGTCTCGTTTAGTTTTTTGGCGCTTACTTCCCCATAAAATGGAGTGCCATCTTTTTTAATGAAATTACGTTCTGAACGAATGGTTTTACCTTCTTTTAATTTAAAAAACCGAGATGGTAGTTGAATCGAATCTTCGGTACTAACGAGGTCTTTTAAGTTTTTAGTCAATAATTCATCCTTATTATAACCAAACATTTGAACACCATAAGGGTTGATGTCTAATACGTTACCACTGAAATCACTTAAGACAATACAATCTGAAGCCTCTTCGATTAAAAGACGATATCTATCTTGACTGGATTTTAATAGTGCTGTTTTCTCTTCTACCAGTTTGTTTAATTTTGCTGGCTGCCTCATTAGAAACCAAGACAGAATTCCACAAACTAGAGATAATAATAAGCCTAAAATTGAAAACAGAAGCGTTGTTGTATAAGAACTATTTTTGTTAGAAAAAACATATAGTTTCCACTCTCCTTGGCTTGCTATAAGTGGTATTATTATAGCTTCCTCTTTGGTTATGTTTTCAGAAGCGTAAAAAGTTTCTTCAGAATTATTTGCATTAATCTTAACTAATTTATAAGAGAATTTTGATTCCTTAATAGTATCTAAATGTATAGCATTAATGACAGTCGATAGGCGCACAACGGCAGCTACAAAACCATTAAACTCACCTTCTTTGTATAAAGGTCTTCTTCCAATAATACCAGATCCGCCTTGTCTTAAAAAAATTGGTCCTGCGGTGTAATAATCTTCTTTTTCTAAAGTCGTCTTTGCACCAAATTTATTGTCGGGATCGTTTAAAATATTAAGTCCCAGAACCTCATTTCCTTTTAAGGGATAAACATGAGTAATTACTCCGTCACCATTTACTAATTCTAAAGCATCAATATTTTTATTGCTATTTAAAAGTAATTGTGCAACGCTGTCAAAATTTTCTGGAATTCCATAATGATCTACAATAAAAGACAAAGTTTGTGTGGCATAAAAGCCTTGGCTCAATACATTCTGTAAGTCCACCTTTAAGGTAGAAACCCTTTGTTCTATTTCTTGTCTTTCTGTCTTTTGATGAAGTTGGTTTTTTTGAAAGGCAATGAATTGGGTAATAATTAGCACAAGAAAAAACGCTAAAAAACCGTATAATAACGGGTTTTTAAAGACGGAACTCTTTTCGGGCTCAGACATTTTTGGTTTTTTCAATTATACCTGTGGTTTACTAGGTTTGTTATTTAATTCTACACTACCATACAAGTTGTATGGCTGTTTTTGGTAGATTACAAGAGACTTTCCCCATAAAAGAAGAATCAAGAACAAATGAAATCATTTTACCTAAAACAATATTCGGTTGAGCTCGTATGTTTGGTTCTAAGTTTGAAGATAATATATTCTGAATGATAAATTAGTTTAAAGGAAGGGTGATTTCGTG